>CEOW01061208.1_pt1 | contig 12140 bp, 28 predicted proteins | sample 530621 | NCBI WGS metagenome assembly CEOW01 (sample SAMEA2620734, study PRJEB7988) | marine metagenome | isolation source: saline water (ENVO:00002010), including | reverse complement strand
GATGCAGGCAAAGATGTGCATGTAACTTGGAGTACAAGTCCTAAACTGTCTATTAGTGGTGAGACAAGAGAAGATACATTAAAGCCTGAGTGTTTAGTTTCAATGAACAAAGTAGAGAACAGTTATCTTTACAACAAATTTGTTGTTAGAGATATGATTGACTTCGATGAAGTTGATGAGTACGTGAGTGCGTATAAAGAAGCAGGTGTAACAGTAGATGCTGTTTACTGTATGCCTGAAGGTGCAACATTTGAACAGCAAGAACTAACTGAGAAAGATGTTGCTGAAGCATGTATGCAAACAGGATATAAGTTTAGTCCTAGATTGCATATTAATTTATTTGGCAATGCTTGGGGTACTTAATGGCTCCATGTGCCGAGTGTAAAAGATTTGTGTTTGAAGTAAAATATCATACACCAGATAGAAAGAATGTCTTTTGCGATGCATATTGTAGCAATAGATGGTACAGTAATAACAAGAAAGACAAAGGAGAAAATAATGGCAAAGAAGAGTAAATTTATACCGTTTAGTTTTTTACCAGCAAGTTGGGGACTAAAAGGAGAAGCATATCAAAGAGCAAAGATTGAATATGAACTCGATGGTATTGATAGAAAGATTGCACTTGCAAAAGTAGGCTGTAAAACAACTGAAGAAGAAGCAATAGCAGAAGCAGATGTAATGCTTGAAGAAGGTGAGATGACTCAAGCACAACATGATAAAGCAGTCGCCCATGTGTTAAAAAGACCTTGGGTAGAAGTAAAGAAGATGGAAGTAAATCCTGATGATCCTAAAGCAGGTTACATGGAACTTGATTGGAATGATGAGTTCGTTGCAATGCTACAAGATAAAGGCTATGTTGGAGACAGTGATGAATCTGTTGTAAACAAATGGTTCAATGATATTTGTAGAACAGTATTGCTACAAGAACTAGAAGACCAAGACTATGGATTAGAACAACAATACGATGGTAATGATGTTGTATCTGTTACAGAGCCAGAAGTTTCAAAGGAGGAACCAAATGAGTGATGCTATTGAAACAGGTAAACATAAGTTGGCAGTTTTAGTAAACTCTCATCTTGCTCCTAACATTAAAAAATTTGTTGAAACATTAACAGATGATGAAGTTATAGGTTTGCTCAGCAGTTTTAAAACAATGAACATTGACTTAATGAAGGACTTAAAAAAGGCGGCTGAGGACAGAAAGATTAGAAGCAGTCAGTGGATGGAAGAAAGTCCTTTCGATGCAATTATGGAAGAAGGTTTTAAGGAAAAATGATGACATTAGTAGAAAAAGGAAAAGGCTATAGAATATTTAAGGATAAACTCTTAGGCATTATTCCTTTTTACACATTAGAAGATACACGTGATGCTTCACAAAAAGGCGGAGTGTGGTATGGCGTTAAGTTTTCTAAACATTATTTTAAATCTCTAGACAAAGTTAAGGAAGGATTAAAATGAAGTATTTACTAGTTGACAGTTTAAATATGTTTATGCGAGCCAAACATGTTGGTGGCAGAGGTGCAGATATTGATACAAAGATTGGTATGGCAATGCACATTATGTTTAACAGTTTAGCAAAGTGTCATAGAGAATTCAATGCAGACCATATTGTATTGTGTTTAGAAGGTAGAAGTTGGCGTAAAGACTTCTATGAGCCTTACAAGAAGAACAGAAAGGTCACAATGGATCAACGTAGTCCACGTGAAATAGAAGATGATGAATTATACTTTGAAGCATATGATGATATGGTTAAGTTCTTTGCTGAAAAGACTAACTGTAGTGTAATCAGATGTGAACAAGCAGAAGCAGATGATATGATTGCATTGTGGATACAGGATCATCCAGAAGATGAACACATGATTGTTAGCACAGACAGTGACTTCTATCAATTAATGGCTGATAATGTACAACAATACAATGGCACAACTGACCAACTTGTAAGCCTAGATGGCTTTGTAGATGCTAAGACAGGCAAAAGAGTTATAGATAAAAAGACAGGTAATGAAAAAGAATTACCAGATCCTGAATACATATTGTTTGAAAAATGTGTAAGGGGAGATCCTACAGACAATGTGTTTAGTGCATATCCAGGTGCTAGAGTAAAAGGCACAAAGAACAAGACAGGCATAAAAGAAGCCTATGAAGATAGAAATAGTACAGGCTTTAACTACAACAATTTTATGCTACAACGTTGGGTGGACCATAATGGTGATGAGCAAAGAGTCAGAGATTGTTTTGAAAGAAACAGAATACTTATTGACCTAACTGCTCAACCTGATGAAATAAAAGAACTTATACGTGAAAGAATTTCACAACAAAAGCAAACAGAACAAATGAAGAATGTAGGAATACATTTTATGAAGTTCTGTGCTAAGTGGAGTCTACAACGTATGAGTGAGAATCCTAATAACTATGCGAGTATGTTAAATGGCTGTGCAAAGTAATTTAGATAGAGAAGTTCAAGAGATGTTTGATGAAATTAAACATCCTGAGAAATCAAAGTACATTTATGAACGTGCAGAAATAAATGGTGTTCATAAAGTATATAAAAGAGAATTTGGTGCTGATCCTAGCACTAGACAATTAATCAGTGAATACAATAGCGGAGGTAAACATGATTAAATTTAAAGACCAAGTCCAACTACAGAAGATTAGTGATGATGCTTGGATAGTAAACGATGCTGAAAAGAGAGTAGGCATTTTGCATAAGACAATACAGGATAAGTTTACATATCTTGATAAAACTGAAACAGTATTGTTTGAAAATAAAAAGGAAGTTCAAGACTTTTTTAAGAATGCATTTGTGTTTGAAGAAGGTGTTGAGTTAGATATCACACAACCAGCAACATTTTATATAAAAGGTTATGCAGTTGATTATCCTAATCCAGTTCCTATTGACCATAATCACCCTGACTATATGGAAGAGATTCCTTTGTTTGCAAAGACTGAGAATAGTACGGTATATTATGCGGCAGGTTGGTATGCTATCAACTTTGAAAAAGGCTGGAAACATGGTAACTGTCCTAAATTAAATACTTTGGTAACTTATGGTTATGAAGGTCCATTTAAAACAAAATTAGAACTAAAGCAAAGACTAAAAGTTCTTAACAAAATTAAACGAAAAGCATTGAGTAAGTAATGAGTGAATTGGATAAGTTTATAAGCAGAGTCAAGCAATTAGACAGTCAAAACGCAAAGGAAACGTCATTTGACGTAAAGTTTCTTGTGAAAGTAGTAAATGAAATCCAAAACAATCAACCTGCTAAGGAAGAAGTTATATACACAGGCGGTACTTTTAAAGATAAATGAAAGCAACAGGCACAACTCCACAAACAAATGGAACATCCGCTGAACCGGTTTGGAGAGAAGACTGTGGCTATAACAAATTCTTTGAGCATGAGGTAATATGGCAACAAGGAAACTATTCGGGTCTTGATGAAGAATGGAGCCAGGTTGGCATACCACATTCGGTACTATCGGATATAAATAACAATGCAAAAGGAAAATATGGATGGCACTTTGATGTTATCCGAAACACCAAATATGCTAAAATTACATTTGAAAACAAGGATGATGCATTTTGGTTTAGATTAAGGAATAAAATAACATGAAAGTAGAAATTTATAGTAAACCACAATGTCCGTTTTGCGATATGGCAAAAGCATTAGCAGAAAGAGAAGGACATGATTTAACAGTAAAGATGTTAGATGAAGATTTTGATAGAGAAACACTAATGGAAACATTTCCTGGGGCAAGAACATTCCCACAAATTATTGTAAATGGAGATAAGATTGGTGGCTATCAAGAGTTTAAAAAACTAATAGACGAGGAATAAATGAAAGAACTAGGTATGGTATTAGGAGGATGTTTTGCATTCTTCTTATTTTTCTCTCAGGTAGTATATCCTGATTTAGAGTATAAAGGTTATTCAAGTACACATAGTTGTACAGGTGAATGTTATGAAGAGTATGTTAGAGTTAATGGCACTACAGTTGAAATAGAACAACGTAAAAGAGAGTTAGCCAATGCAGATGACTTTAGCAGTATTAGAAGTTTATGGGCAGGTTGTGCCGCATGTCATGGAGGAAATGGCGGTGGTGGAGTAGGTCCAGCATTAGCAGGACAAACTGCTGATACAATAATTATGAAACTTACCACATACAAAAACAAAGGACAAGTAGGTCCTATGAGTCAGATGATGTGGGGTCAAGCCGCTAATTTATCTGATGCAGACATAGAAACAATAGGTAAGTTTGTTGAAGAAGGATTTCCAGGCAAATGAATGACGTAAAAGAACAATTAGAAAACATCATCAAAGAGAATGATGTTATTTTGTTTATGAAAGGAGACCCACACCAACCCAGGTGTGGTTTCTCTGCCCAAGTAGTTGATATACTTAAAGAACACAAAGTAGAATTCAGTTACATGGATATCTTAGAAGACCCACAAGTAAGAGCAACATTACCAAGTGTAAGTGATTGGCCCACGTTCCCACAACTGTTTGTAAAAGGAGAGTTAGTTGGCGGGTGTGATATAATCACAGAGATGCATAATAGTGGTGAACTTGAAAATACTCTAAGGCTTTAAGAACTCAGGCTTTTCAAAAAAGATAAACATCACAACAAATGGAATGATTCCCATTCCAATAGCACATAACGAAGGCATAAAGACCATCCAATACATAGGATTGACACAAAGCCAGTCCATGTCTTTGTTGTTCATTCCTCTTTTCTTATCTTCTTCTGTATATTCTGGATATGTAATGTTATCGTAGAAATCTTTAACATGTTTTGGTTGCATAAAAATATTTATATAACAAAATTCTAAGAACAAGTTGTTTGCTTATAATTTTTTGTTTACATTAAACATAGTTTTAAAGACCCATTAAAACACGTTTTTATGATAAATAATAATATAGGAGACTATACAATGAGCAGACCAAAACCAACAATTTTATTAGAAGCAGTACACAAAGACACATATAAAGCGGATCAGGTATTGGCGGCTGAGGCAATATTCAGTGTTTTTTATAAAGGTAAACCTATAAATCTTAGAACACTTAACAAACTTGTAAGTTACCCAGGACCAAAATATAAAAAGGTCAGTTTCAGTAATAGTGGACATGCTTTCAATCTAGCGGAGAAATTAAATAAGACTTTCAATACAGAAGAATTTGCTGTAGTAAAATTAACATCGGGTGAATACATAGAAGAGTCTGATGTTAATAATGAATGAATCACTCCAATATCAAATAGCAGTTAAGATGATGCAAGAGCATGAAACCTTGCAACAATACACTATAATAGATGTCTGCTACATGTTGTTCAAGAACTTACAAATATCAGATAACACTTGCACAGGACTTCGTTTAACTAAACTTGGTAATACATTACTTAAAGAAAAATACGACACTTATAAGTTTCCTGTATCAGAAGGCATACATAACAGATTACTGTTAAGATTACACGATAAAATGCAATGGCCCTACTTCTTAGATAGAAAGAATTTATGGCTGTTCAGCGAAGATGATGCTATGTGGCTAAAATTAGTATCAAACGACATCGAAAAATTTGCTAATAGTTTAGACTAATAGTTAAATATTAATATGGGACAACTAAACTACAATACTTTAAGACCTTTTGCTCAGGCAAAAAATGGTTTCCCACGTCTATTACAACCATATGAAAAAATAAATGGTAAAATAAACGGAAATACATTCCAATATCAGCCGTCAGATGCTCCTCAATTTTGGAAAGATGGCGGTAATTTGCAAGTTTATACAGAAGACGAGTATATGTATGCCGTCAACCAATATGGCTTTAGAGGCAATGATTTTGTATTAAATCAGCCTACATTAATGACAGCAGGGTGTAGTCATACCTATGGTATTGGGGTGAGGAACTCCGAAGTTTGGGGTGAACAACTATCAAAAAACTTAGGAACATACTTAATAAACTTAGGTGCAGGTGGAATTGGTTGCGATGCAACTGCATTATTGATTAAACAATGCTTTGAAGAAGGACTTATACCAAACGTTTTGTGTGTTCTATGGCCCAACATAGATAGAAAAATGTTAATTGGAGATAATGCAAAACAACTAGATAATCAAGTATTAGACTTTATTGTTGATGAACCAAGTAATAAAATAGATACTTATGTATATCAATTTAATGCTTCTAACCCACCACCAGAAGATGAACAGGCTCTTAGGCTTTTTAAAGGACATTTAATGCAAAGCAAACAGCAACAACTGTTAGAGTTTTGGGTGTGGAGAGAACATGTAATAGAACTTTGCAAACACCATAATGTTCAATTAGTAGAAGGTTTTGTAAGTGAAAGACAACATGAATATGTCAAAGAAAAATGCAATAAAAACGTACCAAGGCTACCAAACTCTATAAACTATCTAAGGAAAGTTGATTGGGACTTAGCAAGGGACAATATGCATTTTGGCAAGTATGGGCATGAACAACTTGCTAAACTATTTGTAGGGAAAGTAGTCCTCTAAAGAAAAACCACAATGCCATGTCTGTAAATGTTCAGGCAGTACTAAAGGCAATTTGTATTTAAGTTTGCCTTCAAATCTGTCTTCTAAGAGAGAAATTAATCCACCATGTGTTTCATACAATTCTTTCTGCATTTGTAAATTTTGAATAAAGTGTGGAATATATTCATCTAACATATCTTCAGTAAGGTTCATAGCAATATCAACATTGATATCATCAATAGTCTCAAAGTGACAGTCATGATGGTCATTATAATTTTGTATGGATATATCAGCCTCACTTTGATGCCAAACTGCCGAAGCATTTGCTAGAGCATAACTTTTTATTTGTGCAGAAATATCATGCCTTAGTGTGAAAATTAATGTACTTTTGGATAGCCAATCATTTTGTATTTTTTGCCACAAAGGACTTTCTAACTCAGTACCCATTGAACATGGCATTAATTTATAGATTATATCATTCCTGTGAGGAGTATAATAATGGCTATGCGAGAAGTCTAACTCCCCGGTGGACACACTACTATAATTTAAGTTAAAAAGCCTTGCTAGGCCCTCTATGAGCGTCGTAGAACCTGTTCTGTAGCCTGAAATTACTCCAATCATGCACATATTTAGTGAAAAAATACCAAAAAAAGTGGTAAAAAAGGTTGACTTTGGGTCCTAATGACCCTATAATATATGCATAGTTTGATAAAAAGGTAGGAGTTTTTATGTTAGCAAATGAAGTAAAAATAGCAGGTGAGACAGTCCGAAAGCAACGTTTTGGAATGGCATCTGTACATGATGATAACAAAACCTTTACAGGTGATGTTCTGTTTACAGAACAACTTCGACCTGATCCAAATGGTAATATTTGGGGTAAGAGCATTGAGCAAAAGTTTGAAGATACTGCTCAGGTAGATGGACTTACAGTTTGGAAATCAAACGGTGAAATTCCTTTTTCAGATATGCTTTTAGACTTTGTTCAAATTGGTGCTATCACTTTTGAACAAGCAGAATTTTCATTAGAGCAAAAGGCTAAAGATGATGAAGCATCATTGGCTACTTTGTTCAGACACACAGATGGAAACATCTATTTAGGCGAAAATGCACTTGATTATAGAGAGGAAAGACTTGCTAAAATCAAGTAAAAAAGTTGCCAAAAAAAGTGGAAAAAAGGTTGACTTGCTCAGCCTTTTTTTGTATAATACTTGTATTAATTAAATAAAAAGGTAGGAGTTTTTATGTATGTAATCGTAGACAAAAGTAATGACAGCATCCACAGGGAGCCAACTAGGCCTTCTTGGAAGGATAGTCCTTACAAATCTGAAGGGGCGGCTAAGGCTGGTATCACTAGAACTATTAAGTTTTATGAGAAGGCAGTGGCTGATGTTGAAAAAGTAGTTGCTGAAGGTAAGCCTGAATATCATTCAAGAGCATACAATGCCTACAGGACTGCTACTGATAAGGACTTAGGTCAAACTCACAAAGCAGATGTCAATAACTACAGAGTTATGCATGTTGAAGAGTATGCTTTGATTGAGCCTATGATTACAAAAACTGGTAAGAGTCCTTACAATGGTGAGGAAATTACTGTAACTCAGTCGATTAACACACCTCACTACATGGACCCATTGAGTGAGTCATACTGGAGCAAATAATGTTAGATTTTCAAATTCTTGATATAGAAAATGACGAAAGTGCCAATGTAAATGGCACTTCGTTGCAAGGTTACATCAACGAAAGTTATTACAACTTGGTTGATGTTTTTGGTGAGCCAACTTACAAAGCAGAAGAAAAAGGAGGCTTTGATAAAGTTTGGACTGAATGGACACTTACTTTCAAAATCTTAGATGAAGATGCTGATTCTCCAGATGATTGGGAGTATGTCACAGCAACTATCTATGATTGGAAAGAAGAAGGTCCTAGTGCTTCTAGGCAGTCTGGTTCTTATCAATGGCATGTAGGTGGCAAGAGTTACATGGCAGAAGATGTAATTCAAAAGGCTATTGCTAACCACTTCGGGAGACAGTAATGCATACTGAGATTAGTAACAACAAGCGAAAGCAAAGGAGACTATCTCAGTATAAACTTACTGAAGCAGAAGTAAGGGATTTGGTTGGTGCTCCAACTCAAGAAGAAGAGGAGCATTGTATTTGCGGTGAGCGTCTTGAAGACTGCAAAGACAGTTATGAACACATGACGCAAGGATATTAATATGACAGTTGAAGTAATACAAAAGTTGGAATCAGATAACAGTTCATTGTTCAAGCAGTCTGTTATTAAAGACAACTTGGATAACAAAGAGTTTATTGAAGGTGCAAAATTGTGCCTTGATCCGCTTGTTACTTTTGGTGTCAAAGAAGTTCCTGTAAAGAAAGATCCTACAGGAGAAGGACTTAGTTTTGAACAGTTCCTTAAACTTGCTAATCAATTACAGCAACGTGAACTAACAGGACATGCGGCTCGTGATGCTATTCTAGTTGCAATGGCTAAGTCTACACAAGAACAATGGAATGATTGGTACAGAAGAATACTAATCAAAGACTTGCGTTGTGGTACTGGTGCTAAACTTATTAACAAAGTTCAAAAGGACACTATTCCACTATTTGGTTGTATGTTAGCACATGATGGTGCAAAACATCCTAAAAAGATTGCTGGTGAATGTTATGTTGAATACAAGTATGATGGTGTTCGTGTCATTGCTATTGTACAAAATGGTAGTGCAACATTGCATTCACGTAACGGCAAATTGTTAGAGAACTTTCCTCATATTGAAGAGTCATTGAGCAAGCCTGAGTTTGAAGGACTTGTATTTGATGGCGAAGTGATGAGTGATGACTTCCAAAGTCTAATGAAGCAGGTGCATAGAAAAGAAGGTGCTCAAACACAAGATGCCTACTTGGCATTATTTGACATGATTACACTAGAAGAATTCAATGCTGGTGGTACAGACTTAGATGCCAAAGAAAGAAGAACAAGACTAACTACAATCAGACCATTGTTTGATGACAACATCAAACTGGTAGATGTTACCCTTGTAAACTTTGATACTGCTGAAGGGCAGGAACAGTTTAACAAACTGAATAAAACTGCGTTAGACGAAGGATACGAGGGTCTAATGATTAAGCCTATAGCAGAAGGATACAAATGTAAAAGAAGTCATGCCTGGCTGAAAATAAAGCCATTCATTGAAGTTACCTTAAAGGTAGTTGACCTAGAAGAAGGTACAGGAAAGAATGAAGGTTTGCTGGGCGCCTTAGTTGTAGAAGGAGAGGACGACGGTAAGTTCTTTTCGTTGAATGTTGGTTCAGGACTGACTGATGAAAATCGTGAACAAATTTGGGAAAACAAAGATAAAGTTTTAGGTCAGTTAGTTGAAATTAGAGCCGATGCGGCAACACAAAGTCAAGATGCAGAAGACACGTGGAGCCTACGTTTTCCTAGATTTAAAACTTTCAGAGGATTTGAGCTAGGAGAGAAATTATGAGAGCATTACAAAACGGTTACATATTGGTTATGATAGTACTCATGGTCACACTTTATGCAACAACCACTGCATTAAATGACGGTGAAGCAAAGTCAATTGAACCAGTACCAACAGATTATTTAGATGAACCTATTGATCCGTGTACACATTATGAAAGGTATGAATTCGATGTGCCTGGTATTGATGCACATGAAGTATTAATAAAAGACAAAGAGTGTGAGGTACTCATATCGTAAAATGAGAAGATTTGAGAACATTAATGGTGAAAAGCCAGTAATTGAAATAAAGCCACATCGTAAAGAAGTGGCTGGCAGTCAGCAAATTATCCTAACATTTAAGAATGGGTATGGTGCAAGTATTATCCCTGAATATCATGTTCCTAACACTGGTGATTTCGAAAAAGATTGGAAGAATCAAAAAATAGTCAAAGGTCACTATGAACTTGCAGTATTTCATAATGGTGAGTTGTGTTACGAAACACCCGTAACAGATGATGTGCTGAGAATGTTAAATGATCCTGAACTGCAAAATGCTGTAGAGAAGATTCAAAGACTAGAGTTTATGAGCATACATCATTTACACAACGAGGAAACAGATGCCTAATTGGTGCGACAATCACGTTAGAATAGAAGGTCCTGTGGACAAAATCTATAATATGGCTAAGGCTTGTAAAGAAGAAAATCTATTGGAATATATGGTTCCTGTTGAAGGCACTAAGATGGATAGAATCAATGCCTGGGGAACCAAATGGGATATTTCAGAGCCACAAATTGAACACATTGTGGAAGATGGTGTGATAGATATGTATTTTATGAGTGCTTGGGGACCACCAAGTGAAGCATTTTTAACTTACATGGACAACAACGAAGACGTAGACATTCAATGGTGTTACTATGAAGGTGGTAATTGTTTTTTAGGTGTAAACGGAAGTGATTATGAAGTACCTCAAGACTTAGAATCACCTCGTTGGGAAATGGAAGACATAAAGAAGTGCGATGAGACATTTGGAATCAGAGACAGCATAAGGGCATGGGAAGATGATGGACACACAGGAACAGATGATGACCAAATTTGACCATTGGAAAAATGTATGTAAAATACATTGGAGAGAAATAATCACTATGAGCATTGCATTGCATTGGGTAGTTGATTTGTTAATCTTAGGACCAATTGTGTTCTTTTTAGGTTTTTTGTTTGGCATACACATTGATGGAGGACATCATGGATAATTGGGGAGAAGTAGCAATCAAAAGAATTAGAGGCGAAATAGTAGATTGTGGTATCTGCCATAAGCCAATATTGTACAAGTATTCACACAATGCTTATCCTGTAAGTGATAAACGTTGTTGCGAAGACTGTAATTATAACACGGTTTTGCCTGAAAGAATGAGCAGAGCAAACCCTTCAGAACTATAGGAGAGATTATGGAACATGTTAATCAATATGTGTTTTTTATTGCATTGATATCCTTTTCTATTGCTATGTGTACTATATTTTTTAGTGATATGAAATGGAGTTCAGACAAGGAGAAAATGAAATAATGGAAATCGTTATATTTGGATTTTGTGTGTTTGGCTGTGGAGTTACCAGTTACTTTATAGGTCACAAAGCAGGTGTAAAGTTGGGAGCAGGTTTGATGTTTGACACACTTTACAAAATGGGCAAAGAAAATCCTGATAATCCAGGCGTTGTAGAATTGGAAACAGAAAAAATGGATGAGCAGTTCAATAGGCAATAAATACTGTTGATGCAATACACTATACACTTTCACAGCAAACCACACGGTATCATAGATGACAGCGGAACTCACAGGCTGGAATATGGATACTACAAACAACCAGAAAACAGCATCACTTGGGATTTGGTTGACTCACCTGTGGTAGATGCATTTGTTCAAGCACACAAATTAATCACCGAAAATACTGCTGAAAGTGAAACTTCACCACGTAATTTTATTGATTGGAATAGATATGGAAAACACGTTAGTTGGGACAGTTGGATTCGTGATGCTGAATCACTTAATGAAGAACTGGAATACTGTAAACAATCAGGATTTATTGACTTTGATGACAGTTATCATGTTGACAGGAACCTTGATGAACTGGATAGAATCAGTAGATTAAACCGAATACACTATGCATTTGAAACTGCATTAGAAGACAAAAC
>CEOW01029291.1_pt1 | contig 12382 bp, 12 predicted proteins | sample 530621 | NCBI WGS metagenome assembly CEOW01 (sample SAMEA2620734, study PRJEB7988) | marine metagenome | isolation source: saline water (ENVO:00002010), including | reverse complement strand
CCTGCGGCAGCAGAGGAGGCACCTGCGGCAGCAGAAGAGGCATCAGAAGAGGCAGCAGAGGAGGCACCTTCAGCGGAAGCGTCAGCTGAACATAAATCAGAAAAAAAATAAAATTGATTTAATAAATAGAAGAAACTAATAAACTAGAGGTAGAATAATATGAATGAACTATTAGAAGATATTGTAAAAGCTATTGTAGATAAACCAGATGATGTAAAAGTTACATTGGTAGAGGGAGACAGTACTGAAATATATGAATTAACAGTTGGTGATGGTGATCTTGGTAAAGTAATTGGTAAGAAAGGAAGAAATGTAAGTGCTATTAGAACTCTTCTTTCTGCGGCAACTGCAAAAAAAGGTGGAAAACGTTCAATTCTTGAAATAATTGAGTAAGGAAATTTTTTTTGTTCCTTTAGGTAAATTAGGAAAACCCCACAGGTTTAATGGTGATATAAAGTTTTTACCGTATAATATCGAAACAAAAATATCTCTTCAAAATAAAAGTATTTATCTTGGAGATGATTTAAGAAATATAAAAAAATATTTTGTTGAAGGTTACAATAAAAAACGAAAAATATTAAAAATTGAGGGAGTCAACTCAAGAGAGCTGGCAGTAGCTTTCTCTAAAAAAAAACTTTTTATTGATCGCGAGAATTTACCAAAAATTTCAGAAGACAGCTATTATCTGATAGATTTGATAGGCTGCGACGTTTTTGAGAAAAATAATATAAAAGTTGGTATAGTTCAGGATGTACTAAACTTACCAGCTAATGATGTACTAGTCGTCAAAAAAGAAAATAAAGAACTTTTAATTCCTTTAATTGATGACGTTGTTAAGTTTATTGACATAAATAAAAAAATAATAAAAGTTATAATATTGCCTGGATTGATTTAGATGTTAAATGTATATGTATTGACTCCTTTTCCAGATTTGGTTCAAATAATTACTAAAAATAGTATTTTAGGTAGAGCCAAAAAAAAAGGCTTAGTTTCATATAGAATTTATAATTTATTTGATTATTCAGATCCACCCCATAACAGAATTGATGATTATCCTTTTGGTGGTGGTAAAGGTATGATTTTAAAACCTGAACCTATTTTCAGAATTATAAAAGAAATAAAAGCTGTTAATGGTGAAAATGAAAAATATCGAATTATTTTTCCCACACCAGATGGAAAACAGTATAATCAAAAAAAAGCATCTAAATTTTCTAAATGTGATAATATAATTTTTATATGTGGTCATTATAAAGGTATTGATGAAAGAGTTAGATCAATATTGGTTACAGATGAAATTTCAATAGGAGATTTCGTTTTAACTGGCGGTGAGCTACCATCTATGATTATTTTAGATTCAATCATAAGATTGATACCTGGAGTATTAAATAGCTTTGAGTCAGCTAAAAATGATTCTTTTATGGATCAATTATTAGATCATCCCCATTATACAAGACCGGAAAAATATAAAGAATTACAAGTTCCAAATGTTTTATTGTCAGGAAATCATCAAGAAATTGATGAGTGGAGAAAAAATAAGCGTGAGGAAAAAACAAAAAATATTCGTCCAGATTTATGGAAAAAATATATAAAAAAATAAAATTAGAATATGGAGATTTATAATGAATAATATTACTAATTCAATTACTGATGATTTAAGAAAAGATTTACCCAATTTTAAATCAGGTGATACAGTAGAAGTAGATGTAAAAGTTGTTGAAGGAGACAAGTCACGTATCCAAACATTCAAAGGAGTGGTAATCGCCATATCAGCTGGACATGGATTAGATAAAACTTTTACAGTTAGAAAAATTTCAAATGGTGTTGGAGTTGAAAGAATATTTCCTTTCCATTCTCCTAATATTGATGAGATCAAATTAGTCAAAGAGGGAAAAGTTAGAAGGGCAAAACTGTATTATCTTAGAGATTTAAAAGGAAAAGCAGCTAGAATTAAAGAGAAAAATTAGTATTTGTTTATAGAAATCAAAAAGCTCCCGTATTTTATATTGGAGCTTTTTTTTTAAAAAAATTATTTTAACATAATAGGAATAGTTATGGATTATAAAAAAAGATGTGAATTTTTAGAACAGAGAATTAAAAGATTAAACGCTATTGGGCTCGCTCTATCAACCGAGGAGGATACTAATAAAATATTTGAAATGATCTTAGAAGAAGCAAGGCATATAACCAATGCTGATGGTCGAACTCTTTATATGATAGATAATGAAAATAATTTGAAATTTGAAATTATGAGAAATGATTCTATGAAAACTATAATGGGTGGAACCTCAGGTGTAAATATTCCATTCCCCCCAATAAAATTAAAGAATGATGATGGAACTGAAAATCATTCAAATGTGTGTGCTCATGTAGCATTGTCCGGAGAAATTAAAAATATTGATGATGCGTATGAAGAAGAGGGTTTTGATTTTAGTGGGACTATAGCATTTGACAAAAATTTTGGTTACAGGTCAAAATCATTTTTAAATGTCCCTATTAAAAATCATGAAGATGAAATTATTGGTGTAATGCAACTTATTAATGCCACTGATAAAATTTCAGGTAAAACCATTCCTTTTAGTCAAGATATGCAAAAGCAAATTATATCTCTAGCTTCTCAAGGAGCAGTTGCAATAACCAATAAAAGATTGGTTAAGGAGTTAAAACAACTTTTTGAAGCATTCATTAAACTTATCGCTACTGCAATAGATAAAAAATCTGAATATACAGGTGGTCATTGTGAAAGAGTACCAGAAATAACAATGATGTTGGCTGATGCTGTTGAAAAAACAAAAGTTGGAAAATATAAAGATTTTTCTATGACGGAAGATGAAAGATATGAATTGTATATAGCTGGGTGGTTACACGATTGTGGAAAAGTAGCAACTCCTGTACACGTTGTAGATAAAGCTACCAAATTAGAAACTATATATGATAGAATAGAAAATGTTCAAACACGTTTTGAAGTTTTAAAAAGAGATTTTGAAATTGAGTATTTAAAAGAAAAAATTAAATTGATTGAAAATGGAGATTTTAAATTAATAAATGATTTGAAAATTAAATTTCAAGAAAATTTAGACCAACTTGACGATGATTTACAATTTGTTGAAAAATCCAATAAAGGTGGAGAGTTCATGGAACAAAGTGCACAAGAAAGAATTAAAAATATAGGAAAATATAAATGGAATTTTAAGGGAAAAAATCAACCATTTTTGTCAGATTTAGAAATAAGAAATTTAAACATTCCTAAAGGTACGTTACTTCCAGAAGAGCGAGAGATAATAAATGACCACATTGTTATAACAATTGATATGTTAGAAAAATTACCATATCCAAAAAAATTAAGAAATGTTCCAGAATTTGCAGGGGGTCACCATGAAACACTTGATGGTAAAGGTTATCCAAAGGGACTTACTGGAGATCAAATGTCAGTTCAAGCAAAAATGATGGCTATAGCAGATATATATGAAGCTTTAACAGCATCTGACAGACCTTATAATGATCCAAAAAAATTATCTCATGCAATGAGAATTATGGGATATATGAAAAATGATTATCATATTGATGAAGAACTTTTTGAAATTTTTGTTAAAGAAGGCGTTTATAAAAAATATGCAGATAAATATTTGAGTAATTTTCAACTTGACGAGGTTGATGAAAAATCAGTTTTAGCAAAGTAATGAATAAATTATTAAAAATGACAGAGTCTGAACTTAAAGATTATATTTTTAATGTACAAAATGTTGTTAAACAAAAATTAGATTCAGGTATAGATATCGATGACTTTCTTGATGAAACGACAATTTTTGATGATTTTGAAAACATCATTCCTGATGAAGAATTTCCTATTTTTGTTATTGCTATATTAAATAATTATAAATCTGATGTTATAATTGATAAGCTTGTGAATTCAATTCTTTCAATAAAAAAATAAGTTTACATGTCAAAAATAAAAGAAAATAATGTTAAAATTAAAAAGGCGTTAAAAAATTTACCTTCAGTAGATGATACTATCAATAAAATTAATCCTAGTCAATATGATTTACCATTTGATTTAATAAAAAATATCATAAAGAGTGTTATTAAAAGTCAAAGAATTAAAATTCTTGATAATAATATACCAAAAAATTTAAACGTTTATATTATTAATAAAATTATTGAAAAAATTGAACAAATATTAGATTTGTCAATTAAGCCACTAATAAACGGAACAGGTATAGTTTTACATACAGGTTTTGGGAGGTCTCCAATATCTAATGATATAGTATCAAATGCTACGGAAATATTAACATCATATTCCTCATTGGAATATAATGTAAGAGAAAGCAAGAGAGGTGAAAGATTACTTTTTAGTAAAATTTTATTAAATGCTTTACTAGAATCAGAAGATTCACTAGTAGTAAATAATTGTGCAGCTGCAGTTTTTATTTCATTAAATACTATAGCATTTGGTAAAGATGTAGTAATAAGTAGAGGTCAGCAGGTTGAAATCGGAGGATCTTTTAGAATACCAGAAGTAATTAAAAAATCAGGTTGTAATATGGTTGAAGTGGGAACAACAAATAAAACACATTTAAGAGATTACAAAGATGCAATTAATGATAAAACTGGTGCGATTTTAATTGTTCACCCGAGCAATTATAAGGTTATTGGCTTTACTAAAGATGTTGAAATTACAGATTTGGTTAAATTAGCAAAAGAGAAAAACATTCCATTAATTTTAGATTTAGGAAGTGGAATGATTGTTGATAATAAAGATCAATATATATCAAATGAGCCAGTAATTAGAAACTATTTTAAATTAGGTGTAGATTTAGTAATGTTTAGTTCAGATAAATTATTAGGTGGACCTCAAGCTGGTATAATAGCTGGGAATAAAAAATTAATACTTAATATTCACAAAAATCCATTATACAGATCTCTTCGTTGTAATAAATTTATTTTAACTTTGCTTGAACAAACTTTATGTTTGTATAAAAATGAAATTCAAGTATATGATCGAAACTTGTGTTTAAAATTATTAAATCAAAGTATTGAAGATTTAAGAAAAAAAGGTAGTAAAATCTTATCTCAAATCAATAATAAAATTATTAATTTACACAGTATTGAATTAGTAAGTTCCAAAGTTGAAGTTGGAAGTGGTTCTTTACCAACAGAAAAGAAAGACAGCGTAGCTATTCAATTTAAAAGTAAAGTATTCACTGCTTCAAAAATTTCAGATAAATTAAGGAATTTATCAAAACCCATTGTTGGATATATTAAAAATGATATTTTTTATATTGATCTCAAAGCAATATTTGAATGTGATTTATCATATATTTCAAACTCTATAAGCAAAACATTAAAATGAGTGAAGTTATTATTGGTTTAGCTGGTCATATTGATCATGGTAAAACATCATTGATAAAAGCTTTAACTGGTGTTAATACTGATAGTACTAAAGAGGAAATTGATAGAGGTATGACTATTGATATTGGTTTTGCTTTTTTAAATGATAATATTACTTTAATAGATGTCCCAGGTCATGAAAAGTTTTTAAGAAATATGATTACAGGTGTTGCAAACATTGATTTAGCTTTAGTTGTAATTGCAGCTGATGACAGTGTTATGCCACAAACACGTGAACATATTGAAATTTTAAACCTTTTAGGAGTTAAAAGAGGTTGTATTGTTGTAAATAAAATTGATTCAGTTGAAAATGAATGGCTTGAATTAGTCCATTTAGAAATAAATGACTTAATTAAGGATACATTTTTAGAAAATTCATCAATTATAAATGTATCAGCTACAACAAACAAAAATATAAGTTATCTAAAAGATCATTTAATTAATTCCTCAAAATCATTGCCACCTAAAACTGATTCAGGGTTATTTAGAATGCCTGTTGATAGAGTATTTATGAAAAAAGGTTTTGGAACAGTCGTAACCGGGGCAGTTTTATCAGGAGAGCTTTCAGTCGGACAAGAAATTGAAATTTTACCCCAAAAGATAAAATCTAAAGTAAGAAGTATTCAATCACATGATAAAAATATTGATAAGGTTAAATTAGGCGATAGAGCAGCTATTAATCTTCAAGGGGTTGAAAAAAGTATAATATGTAGAGGAAGTCAAATTGTAAAAACGAATTCGTTTATAAAAACAAAACAAATTGCTGCAGTTATTAGTTTATTAGAAATTGACAAAATAGTTTTAAAACATAATCAACGTATCAGAATTAATGTAGGAACTCAAGAAGTAATTGGAAGAATTTTATTTATTAATACTAAATATATTTCTAATAAAAGAAAACATATATCATTAATAAAATTAGAAACTTATGTAACGGCAACAATGCATGACAGATTTATAATAAGAACTTTTTCTCCAATAATAACTATTGGTGGAGGTTATGTCGTTGATAATCAATTGGAGGGCAGATGGAAAAAAATTTCTGATTATTTAAATGATCTTTATAATGATAAAAATGGGATTCAATATCAAAAAATAATAGAAAAATATGAAACAAACCCAATATCAATTGAAAAATCAATCTTAAAGTTTGGTATTTCATCTAAATTACTAATGGAAAAATTTGTTGATACCAAAAAAATTTGTTTAATTGACTATAAAAATAACAAATGGTTAGTAACCAGTAATCAACTTTTAAAAATTAAAAAAATAATAAGTTCATTTTTAAAAGAGTTTCATCAAAATAATCCACATTCAAGAGGAGTTTCTAAAGAAGAGATTAGACAAGTTCTTAAAAGTAATGAAGGTTTTACTGATTACATTTTAAATGAAATGCTACAATCTAAAGATATTTTAAAAGATAAAAGTTTTTGGTTTTTAAAAGATCATAAGATTGAAATTTCAGGCGAGTTAAAATCAAAAACTAATTTTTTAATTAAATTTTTGGAAGAAAGAAAGTTTGTTTCAGTTTCTTCTAAGGAATTATTAGAAATTTTGAAGGTTGATTTCAAGAAGTTTAAAATACTGTTAGATATTTTAATAAATACAAACAAAATAATTAAAATTGATGATGATATTATTATTACACGCTCTTATTATGAAGAAATTATTTTTAGTATTAAAGATTTTTTCAACAAAAATAGTGTTATGTCTGTTACCGATTTTAAAAATATAATAGGTTTTTCAAGAAAATATGCTGTTCCACTTTTGGAATTTTTAGATAAAAATAAAATTACCTATAGAATTGATAATAATAGAAAGTTGAGTAAAATAGATAATGATTCAAAATAAAGGCACAACTCCAGTAATGAGACAATTTTGGGATATTAAACGAAAATATCCAAATAATATAATATTATTTAGGATGGGTGATTTTTATGAAACTTTTGATGAGGATGCTTTGTTATCATCTTCTATTTTGGGTATTACTTTAACAAAAAGAGCGAATGGTGCTGCATCAAAAGTTCCTCTGGCAGGTTTTCCTTTTCATTCATTAGAACAATACATTCATAAATTAACTAAGGCTGGACATAGTGTTGCTATATGTGAACAAGTTGAAGACCCTAAAACAACTAAAGGAATTGTTAAGAGAGAAGTAGTTGAAATTATCACACCTGGTACTAGCATATCAGATAAATTTTTGAGTAAAAGTGAAAATAATTTCATTCTAAGTATTATGTTAGAAAAAAATGAAAATGGCATTGCTATTTTAGATATATCTACTGGTGAGTTTACAACAGGGTGTATCAAAGATGATGAAATATTAAATACCATATTAAATCATGAACCTAAAGAAATTTTAGTATCAGATTCTCAAAAAAGTCAATTACAAGAGATTTTAAAAAGTAATAATTATTTTATATCTACATCTCAGAATTGGATATGGCAAAAAAACTTTGCTTACGATGAACTAAAAAATATTTTTAAAGTTAGTTCTTTAAAAGGCTTTGGAATTGAAGATAATATTAATGGTATTAGTGCATCTGGAGCATTAATTTATTATTTAAAAAATAAATTACTTAAAAAAATTGATCATATTTCTTCAATTAAATGTTTAAATAATAATGATAAAATGATCATTGATCCCTCAACTGTAAGAAATTTGGAAATTTTTAATTCATTAAATCACAATAAAAAAGAAGGTACATTAGTTAAAATATTAGATAAAACTATTACATCTGCAGGTAGTCGTTTATTAAAAAAGAGGATAAGAAAACCTTTGATTGATTACAAAAAAATAAATGACAGATTAGATTTAGTAGAATCTTTTATGAATAATGAATTAATAAAAAATGAAGTAATGTTAAATTTAAAGTCGGTTTCTGATATTGAACGAATAATATCCAGAATAGCTGCACTTAAGTCAAATCCCAGAGATATCAAGCAATTATCTATATCATTGGAAAAAATTGAGAAAATAAAAGAAATATTTGAAAAGAGTGAGAAAACTTTCAATAAAATATCCAAAAAAATTAAAAACTTAAAAAGTATCATTTATGAAATAAATCATAAGATAATTAATGATCCACCTATATCAACTTTAAAAGGAAGATATATAAATGAGGGAGTATCAAAAAAATTAGATAAATTCAGACAACTAGCAGATAATGGTGCAAATTGGTTAGTTAATTATCAAGAAGAGCAAAAAAAAGTAACTGGTATTAATAGTTTGAAAATTGGTTTTAATAAGGTTTTTGGATATTATATTGACATTACAAGGATCCATAAAGATAAAGTTCCAGAAAATTATATTAGAAAGCAAACACTAACTAGTTCTGAAAGATATTTTACAGAGGACTTAAAATTATATGAAGAAAAGATACTTTCTTCAGAAAAAATGATGATTGAGATTGAAAACCAAATTTTTAGCTCCTTGTGTAATGAAATACTAAAAAATTCAAAAATAATTTTTCATAATTCTAATATTATATCTCAGATTGATGTAGGTTTATGTGGTTCTATTCTGGCAGTAAAAAATAGATATACCCGACCAAAATTATTAAAAAAACCTGTTATAAATTTAATTAATTCAAGACATCCGGTTATTGAACAATTATTGAATGAAGATGAAGAATTTGTTTGTAATGACATCTTTTTGTCACAAAGGAAAAAACAAATTGCTATTATTACAGGCCCAAATATGTCTGGAAAAAGTACTTTTTTAAGACAGATTGCTTTAATTGTCTTAATGGCTCAAACAGGTTTTTATGTTCCATCAGAATCAGCAGAAATAGGAATTGTTGATAAACTTTTTACTAGAGTTGGTGCAAGTGATAATTTAGTTGCAGGCGAATCTACATTTATGGTTGAAATGAATGAAACTGCTAATATTTTAAATAATGCAACAAAAAATAGTTTAGTTATTTTAGATGAAATTGGTAGAGGAACATCAACTTACGATGGACTTTCTATTGCCTGTTCAGTTACTGAATTTTTACATAATGATAATGGTATATCTCCAATGACATTATTTGCAACTCACTATCATGAATTAGTCGAATTAGCTGAAAAATTAAAAAAAGCTTTTAATTTGACTGTTAATGTAAAAGAGATTGAAGATCAAATTATTTTTTTAAGAAAAATAATTGATGGAGGAGCAGACAAAAGCTATGGTATTCAAGTAGCAGATATGGCTGGACTACCTAAACAAGTTATATACAGAGCTAATGTTATACTAAATTCTTTATTAGTAAAAGATAAAAATATATTACTTGATAATATTGAGAGTGATAATAAACAAATTAATATCTTAGATGAAAAAAAACATAAAATCATTGAAAAGATTAAAAAAATTAATATTAATGAGCTAACACCAATTCAAGCTTTGTCAAAATTAAATAAAATTATAGAAGATTTAAATTAAAATGTTTATTGTTCATTTTATCTTATTTGTTTCATTTATTTTTTCCTCAAATTTTGTTTATAATAGTGCAGAAATTTTTTCAGTTAATCCTGATGCTCAAACTGGTGCCTATGGAGGAAACAACCCTACACTTTTAGCAACAAATGGTCAAATTTTTAATAATCCAGCACTGGGAAATATTAAGTCAAAAGATTATATTTCATTTACTAGTCGAAATCATTTTTCAGGTTTGGCAAAAGATTACATTTTTTCAACAGTAATAAAACAAAGTTTTATAAAATCTTTATCTCTTGGCTTTTTGTATAGAGAAGTAGATGACATTCCAGACACTAGAAATGCATTTTATTTTGATGGGAATATACCTGTTCCAATTGATTATGAATTAATAAAATTCTCAAAGCATTGGGAATTAGGAAGTATTATCTCGCTCTCTCATACCATTAATAATAATAAAATTGGAATGAATTTAAAATCTTTACTATATTCTTTATTTAACCAAAAAGCTTATGGTTTTTCATTAGATATTGGATCAATTTATAATATAAGTGATGATATTCTTACTGGTTTTATTTTTAAAAATGTACCTTTTTTAAAAATTAATTGGTCTACAGGTCATAGTGAAATAATGATTCCAACCTTTCAAATTGGAATACATTATCTAAAGACTAATTTTGATTTTGTTATGGGTTTTAAAACGGATTTATCTTTTGCTAATGGAATAAATGATTATAACTCAGTTTTAAATTTTGGTTTTAAGAAAAAAATTAACGATCGATTTAATTTTTTGGCTGGATATAATACAAGTTTATCTTACTCATTAGGTGCAGAAATAAAATATCGATCTTTTTTAATTAATTATGCTTATATTAACAGTCCTAAAAAAATACCATTTAAATCTTCTCATGAATTGACTTTTGGTATAGAAATTGATAAATTAAATTATTTAGGTAAGTATATAAAACCTTGAGGTAATATAGAACATGATTTTGAGTATGACAGGTTTCGGTAAGGGAGATTATGGAAACGAAGATATTAACGTTTCAACATCTGTTTCATCATTAAATAGTAGATTTTTTGATTGTAAAATTAAGATGCCATCAATTGCAAAAATTTATGAAGAAAATATATTAAATAGAGTACGTCAACATAGTAAACGAGGTAGGATAAACATAAATATTGAAATTGATTTTAATGTTAATATTTCTGAAGAATTAGAAATAAATGAAGATAAATTAACTCAGTATATAAAAATTTTTAAAAAAATTGAAAAGAAACATAAGATTAAAAATAATTTATCTTTAGATCAAATGATGAATTTACCGAACCTTTTCACTCCTAAAAAAATTGATTTTGATGAAAAAGTTGAACATTTTTTATTTAATAGCGTAAAAATTGCATTGGAAGATTTATATAAAATGCGCAAAATAGAGGGTGCGAATTTAGCTTTAGATTTTAAAAAACGAACTGATCTGATATCTAAACATATTGAAGAAATACGTTTAGAAGTAAAATGCAGCTCAAATTCAGATTTTAAAAAATACAAAGAAAAACTTTTATCTATGTTTGAAGATATAAATATTAATGAAGATAGACTTTATCAAGAACTTGCTATTTTGATTGAAAAGAAAGATATAACTGAAGAAATAATTCGGATGAAAAGTCATTTAAATTTATTTAATGAATTTTTAGAAGACGATCACGATTCCGGTAAAAAAATGAATTTCTTGCATCAAGAAATGTTGAGAGAAGTAAATACAATAGGTTCAAAAACTGATAATATTAAAATAAGTCACATGATTATAAAAATTAAAGAAGAATTAGAAAAAATAAAAGAACAGGTACAAAATATATTATGAAAAAAGGTAAGTTAGTTATACTTACAGCTCCTTCGGGAACTGGTAAAACAAGTATTTGCAGAGAATTGCTTAAAAGAAATAAGGATTGGAATTTTTCAGTTTCAGTTACAACACGACCAGAAAGAAAAGGTGAAGTTGATGGAAAAGATTACATTTTCATGGATTCAGATAAATTTGAACATCATGTTAAATTCGGAGAATTTATTGAGTGGGAGTGGGTTCATGGTTATAAGTATGGAACATTATTTTCTACAATAGATAATGCTTTAGATGACAATAAAGTTTTAATATTAGATATTGATGTAAAAGGTGGTCAAAGTATATATGAAGAATATGAAGATGATTGTATAACTTTTTTTGTAGAACCACCTGGAGATAATCTTGCAGAAAAACTTGAGATATTAGAGGAAAGATTGAATAACAGAGGAAATGAAAATAGTACTTTAATAAAACGAAGACTTCAAAGAGTTTCAAAAGAATTAGAACAAAAAGGAAAGTTTGAACATCATATTATTAATGAGAATTTGAAAGAAGCAACAAATCAAATTGAATCAATTATTAAGGAGAAAATAAAATGAAATTAGGAACATTACCACTTAGTGATTTATTAGAAGTTTCAGATGACATTTACAAGAGTACCGTTATTGCAGCACAAAGGGCAAGACAAATCGTCCAAAAAAGATATGATGAAAAAGCCTCTGAATTGGAATTATTTGAT
>CEOW01057233.1_pt1 | contig 12471 bp, 8 predicted proteins | sample 530621 | NCBI WGS metagenome assembly CEOW01 (sample SAMEA2620734, study PRJEB7988) | marine metagenome | isolation source: saline water (ENVO:00002010), including | reverse complement strand
TCTATTCGTATTCATAAAAGAGATTTACAACAAAAAGCATTTTCATTGCTTGGTGTTAGCGATGAAGAGGCTGAAGAAAAATTTGGTTTTTTAATGAATGCATTTCGTTATGGTGCACCACCGCACGGTGGAATTGCATTTGGATTTGACAGAATTGCTATGTTAATGTCTGGTTCATCTCAAATTCGAGATGTTATTGCTTTTCCCAAAACAACCTCTGCTATGTCTCTTATGGATAATTCACCTTCAGATGTAGATAAAAAACAATTAAATGAATTGGGGCTTAGTATAAAAAAATAAAAGGATGAAAATATGATTGACTATATTATAAGTAATTTATTTTTTTAATCTAAAAGCAGATAAATTCAGCAAAACACAAAATGCTCGTGAAATAGAACATTTATTGGACTGATATAATTGCATAAATCCATAGTTTTTTTGTAAATTTATAAGCTTTATGGATCCTGATATTTGTAAATATAAATCAAGTTTTTTTTGCTTAGAATTAGGTTTTTCAATATGAAAAAAGTAATAAATCTAGGCAACAATGACCCCATATCTCTCCTTGGAACTAATGATCAAAATCTAAAAATTTTAGAAAAAGAATTTAAGTCTACAATTACTGTACGTGGAACGACAATGATTTTAAATGGCAGTCAAGATGAAGCCGTATTAATTGAAAAAATTGTTCAAGATATGCAGATTACAGCAAATAGAAAGGGTTATGTAGATGAAGATGATGTCAGAACATTAATTTCATTTACAGAAAATGATTCAAGTATATCAGAAATAGAGGATCCAAACAAACCTCTAATAGTATATACGCATAAAGGTTCAGTTAATGCAGTAACTCCAGGTCAAAAGATTTTTTTAGAGAAAGTAAATGATAACGATATAACATTTGCTGTTGGGCCTGCAGGTACAGGAAAAACATATCTTGCTGTAGCTTTTGCCGTCGCAGCTCTAAAAAATAAGATAGTTGAAAGAATTGTTATTACTAGACCTGCTGTTGAAGCAGGTGAAAATTTAGGATTTTTGCCAGGAGATTTAAAGGAAAAAATAGATCCATATTTAAATCCAATATATGATGCTTTAAGGGATATGATAAAAAATGATAGACTTGAAAAATTAATGGATCGTAAAATAATTGAAGTTGCGCCTCTTGCCTATATGCGAGGGAGAACATTGCAAAACGCCTTTATAATATTAGATGAGGCTCAAAATGCAACTAAAACACAAATGAAAATGTTTCTCACTCGCTTAGGTGTAACATCAAAAGCGATTGTAACTGGGGATATAACTCAAATTGATTTGCCTAAGAAAAGCTCTTCAGGATTATTGGATGCACTAAAAATTTTAAAGAATGTAAAAGAAATTGGATTTGTTAATTTTGAAGAGAATGATGTATTGAGGCATAAATTAGTTAAAAAAATAATTATGGCATATGGAAAAAGTGAGGAAAGTTAAATGGCTGAAGTTTTAATTTTAGATTTTGCACGAACTCCAATTGGCTCATTTAACGGTTCATTGAGTAATGTTCCAGTTACGAGACTTGGAGCTTTAGTTATTGAATCATTGCTAAAAAAAACAAATGTAAGGCCTGATGAAGTTGATGAAGTAATTTTAGGTAATGTTTTGTCTGCTGGAGTTGGTCAGGCACCGGCAAGACAAGCTGCAATTTATGGAGGTTTAACTAATACAGTAGAATGTACCACAATAAATAAAATGTGTGGTTCTGGCCTAAAAGCAATTATGTTATCTAATCAAATTATTTTATCTGGTGATTCAAAAATTATGATTGCAGGTGGAATGGAGAACATGAGCTTATCTCCCCATATTTTATCAAATAGTAGAACAGGAAATAGGTTGGGTCATGGAAAAATAATTGATACAATGATCATTGATGGTTTGTGGGATGCGTATGGTCAGACTCATATGGGCAACTGCGCAGAATTGTGTGCAAAAAAGTATAGCTTTTCAAGAGAAGATCAAGATGAATTTGCTATTGATTCTTACAGAAAATCTCAACAGGCTCAATTGGATGGATATTTTGAATCTGAAATAATTCCAGTTTCAATTAAGGACAGAAAAGGGAATGAACACATCATTGATAAAGATGAAGAGCCTTATAAGGTGAAATTTGATAAAATTTCATCTTTGAAACCTGCTTTTGACAAAAATGGTACTGTAACTGCAGCAAATGCAAGTACAATTAATGATGGCGCTGCTGGTTTATTGCTTGCCCATTCATCCTTATTAGATGATTTAGATTGTAATCCTAAAGCTAAAATAATAGCTCAAGCTTCTTCAGCCAACAAACCCGAATGGTTTACAACTGCACCAGTTAAGGCAATAAAAAATGTTTTAGATAAAGCAAAATTAAGTATCGATGACATAGATCTGTTTGAAATTAATGAAGCATTTTCAGTTGTTACAATGGCAGCATTAAAAGAATTAAAAATCGAAAAAAACAAGCTCAATGTTTACGGAGGTGCTGTATCCTTGGGGCATCCTATTGGAGCATCAGGTGCTAGAATTATGTGTACTTTATTAAATGCCTTGGAAAGAAAAAAATTAAAGTATGGTTTAGCTGCAATCTGTATAGGTGGTGGAGAAGCATCAGCCATGATTGTGGAAAGGATAGGATGAATATAATTGGAGTTATAGGATCTGGTACAATGGGTAATGGTATTGCCCACGTTTCTGCTCTATCTGGTCACAAAGTTATTTTGTTGGATTTAAATCAAAAACTATTGGGTCTTGGATTAAAAAAAATTAAATCCAATATGGAACGCCAAATAAAAAAAGATAATATTACAGAAGATGAAATGAAATTAGCTCTATCAAATATTGAAACAACAACTAATATTGATTCTCTTCAAAGATGCGATTTGATAATTGAAGCAGCAACAGAGGATACTGAGATTAAAAAAAATATTTTTAGATCTGTAAATGAAATATCTACAAAAAAGACTATTTTAGCATCAAATACTTCTTCAATATCAATTGATTTGATGGCATCTATAATAGATCATCCAGAAAATTTTATAGGCATGCATTTTATGAACCCAGTACCAATAATGAGATTAGTAGAGATTATAAAAGGTGGAAAAACTTCAAAAAATACAGAATATAAGATAATAAAATTAGCTGAAAAAATGGGAAAGATACCGGTAGTATGCAATGATAGTCCAGGTTTTGTTGCAAATAGAATATTGATACCCATGATTAATGAAGCAATCTTTACATATGAAGAAGGTGTAGCAACGGTAGAATCTATTGATAAAATAATGACTCTGGGAATGAACCATCCAATGGGTCCACTAAAATTGGCAGATTTAATAGGCTTGGACGTTGTATTGAATATATGTAAGATTTTACACAAAGATTTTAATGATGATAAATATAGACCTAGTAATTTGTTAGTTAGGATGGTCAATGATGGTAAATTAGGATTTAAAACAGGCAATGGTTTTTATAAATATTAGATAAGGAACTTTAATGGATTTCAATTTAAATGATGAGCAAAAATTAATACAAGATACAGCAAGAAGCTTTGCGAAAGACTATTTAGAAGAAGGTGCAGTGCACAGAGATGAAAATAAAGTTTGGCCTGAAGAAGCTGTAAAAAAGATGTCTGAATTGGGTTTGATGGGTATTATGGTTGACTCTAAATATGGTGGTAGTGGTATGGATACTGTTTCTTATACAATCGCAATGGAAGAAGTTTCTAAGATTGATGCTTCTGCTGGTGTAATAATGTCAGTAAATAATTCTTTGGTTTGTTACTTAATAGAAAAATTTGGAAGTCAATTCTTGAAGGATAAATATTTAAAAAAACTTGCTACAGGTGAGTATCTTGGCGCATACTCGCTTTCCGAGCCTCAATCAGGGTCTGACGCATCAAATATGAAAGCTTTTGCTAAAAAAACTAATGATTCTTATATATTAAATGGAACAAAGAATTGGGTAACGAATGGAATTAAAAGTGATATTGTTATTGTTTTTGCAGTTACAGAAAAAAATATTGGACACAGGGGAGTCTCTTGTTTCATTGTTGAGAAAAGTTTTGAAGGATTTGAAGTTGGAAAACCTGAAAATAAATTAGGTATAAGATCATCTGACACTTGTGAGTTATATTTTACTGATGTTGAAATTCCATTGGAAAATAGAATTGGTGAAGAAGGAGATGGTTTTAAAATAGCTATGGCTACCTTAGATGGTGGAAGAATAGGAATTGCTGCTCAAGCTTTAGGTATTGCTCAGGCTGCTTTAGAAAAATCTATTTCATATTCAAAGGAGCGAATACAGTTTAATAAGCCTATTGCTCATAATCAAGCAATACAAAACAAGCTTGCTGAAATGTCAACTGAAATAGAAGCATCAAGATTATTAGTAAGAAAAGCAGCTTGGGAAAAAGATAACGGATTTGAATATAGTCAAACTGCATCTCAGGCGAAAGTTTATGCATCTGAAACAGCAATGAAGGCATCAACTGAGTGCGTTCAAATATTTGGAGGGTATGGTTATATTAGTGAATATGGAGTTGAGCGTTTAATGAGAGATGCAAAAATAACTCAGATTTATGAAGGAACTTCCGAAATTCAAAAAATGGTTATAGGAAGAAATTTAATAAAATAATTTAAGGAGTAAATATGGCTGTATTTGAAGAAATGGTAGGGCGTAATCATGAGCAGGTTAGCTATTTTTACGATGAGCACACTGGTTTAAAATGTATAATTAGTGTTCATAATACAATTCTAGGACCAGGTTTAGGAGGTTGTAGAGTATGGAATTATAATAATGAGCATGAGGCCTTAATTGATGTTTTAAGATTAAGTAGAGGAATGACATACAAAGCTGCTATTGCTGGTCTAAATTTGGGAGGCGCAAAAGCAGTTATTTTGGCTGATGATAATACTGTGAAAAATGAAGCTTATTTTAGATCTTTTGGTAGATTTGTTGAAGCGATGGGTGGAAGATATATAACTGCTGAAGATGTTGGCACATCAGTAAGAGATATGGAATGGGTTAGATCTGAAACTGATTATGTTGTTGGTATATCAAGATCGCTTGGAGGAAGTGGTGATCCATCAGTTGTCACTGCATATGGAGTATATATTGGTATTAAGGCTTGTGCGAAAGAAAAGTTTAATCAAGCTGATCTTGATGGACTGAAAATAGCTATTCAAGGATTAGGACATGTTGGTATGTATCTAGTTGAGTATCTATCAAAACATGATGTTGAAATTTATGTAACTGACATTAATGAAAGTCTAGTTCAGCAAGCAGTTTCAAAATTTGACGTAAATCCTGTAAGTACAGATGAAATTTTAAAATTGAATGTTGATATTGTGGCTCCTTGCGCACTTGGTGCTGTAATAAATGATGAAACCATTCCAAAATTAAATTGCAAGGTTATTGCTGGTGGTGCAAATAATGTTTTGAAAAATGCAAAAATCCATGGTGAAATGTTGAAAAAAAGAGATATTTTATATGCTCCAGATTATGCGATAAATGCTGGTGGTTTAATTAATGTAGCCAATGAACTTGAAGGATATAACCGTCAAAGAGCATTTGATCAAGCAGAAGGAATATATGATATGCTGAGGGATATTTTTAGAAGATCAAAAAATGATGATATAACAACCAATGAGGCATCTGATTTACAAGCTGAAGATAGAATAATGAAAATGGCTAGATTAAAAACTTTTTACAATAGAAAGAAAAAATCAGTATTTAAAATAAAATAATGAAAAAAGATAAGCGTTTATCAAGATGCACTGCACTACAAATTTTATATAGCGCTGAAATCGCAAAGACTGACCCTATTGATTCATTTAATTATGTATTAGAAAACTCAGTCGATGACAATTTTTCAAGTAAAGTTAAAAAATATGCATTGCAGCTAGTAGATCAAGCTCAGAAAAATGTTAAATATCTTGATGAGTTAATATGCAAAAAGTCAAAAAATTGGGAAATTAGTAGAATAGCTTTGATTGATAATATTATTTTGAGAATGGCTATTGCAGAGATGTTGTTTATTGAAGAAGTTCCTCTTAAGGTTTCAATTGCAGAGGCAATTGAAATAGCAAAAATATTTAGTACAAAAGATAGTGGTAGGTTCGTAAATGGAATTTTAGATTCTATTTATAAAGATATTGTAAAGGGTAAGATGGGTAGTGTAAATGTCAATTTTAACTAAGATTGTAACAACAATTTTTGGAAGTAAATCTGAAAAAGATTTAAAGGAAATTAATCCCTTAGTCAATGAGGTTAATTCTATTTTTGCAACATTGGAAAATTTATCGGATGATGAATTAAAAGAAAAATTTTCAAATCATAGAAAAGAGATTAAATCTATAAGAAATGATACTATGGTTCGCTGTCAATCTGAAAAATTATCATCTAAAGAAACCGACGATTTGATTTATAATGATGAGCAAAAATATCTTAATGATAAGATGTGTGAAATTTTTGCTATTATTAAAGATGCTGCAAGGAGATTGGTTGGAACAAAATATAAAGTGATGGGCCAGGAGGTCGAATGGAATATGGTTCATTATGATGTTCAAATAATTGGTGGTGTTGTTTTGCATAAAGGTAAAATTGCAGAGATGAAAACAGGTGAAGGTAAAACGTTAGTTTCAACTTTATCTATTTGTTTAAATGCTTTGACTGGCAGAGGAGTTCACGTTATTACTGTAAATGATTATCTTGCAGAAAGAGATAGTCAATGGATGGGACTATTATATAGCTTTTTAGGCCTTTCATTTGGATGTATTACAAATAGAATGTCACCTGTTGATAGAAAAGAAATTTATAGTAGAGATATTACATATGGTACTAATAATGAATTTGGTTTTGATTATCTTAGAGATAACATGGCGTCACACCCTAATAATCAAGTTCAAAATGGTCACGTTTATGCTATAGTTGATGAAGTTGATTCCGTTTTGATAGATGAAGCGAGAACACCTTTGATTATATCTGGAAGTGTTGACGCGCCAATGAATACCCATTATCAAGAGCTAAAGCCAAGTGTATTTTCATTAATCCAGAAACAAACATCCTTGATTAATGAATTTATTGCAGAAGCAGAAAAAAAATTGGCAACAGATAAAAACGAAGCTGGAAAAAAATTATTATTAGCTCAAAGAGGTATGCCAAAAAATAAAAGATTACTCAAGGTTTATCAGCAACAAGGTATACAGCAACTAGTTCATAATGTTGAGAGTGATTTTATTAGAGATAAAAAAATGACTGAGCTTGATGAAAAGCTCTTTTTTACTGTTGACGAAAGATCTAATATAATCGATTTAACTGAAATGGGACGTTCTATTTTGTCTCCATCAAACCCTGAGGATTTTGTATTGCCAGATATTGGTGAATTATTTCACGAAATTGAGAATGATAAAAAGCTATCAAAAAAAGAAATATTAGAGAAGAAGGAAGAGGCCCAAATTGTTCATGCGGAAAGAAGTGACCGAATTCATGCAATTAATCAATTATTAAAAGCATATACACTTTTTGAAAAAGATGTTGATTATATTGTTCAAGATGGTAAGGTGCAGATTGTTGATGAACATACTGGACGAGTTCTTCATGGGAGGAGATATAGTGATGGGTTGCATCAGGCTTTATCCTCTAAAGAGAATGTTGTAATAGAAAAAGAAACACAAACAATGGCAACTATAACAATTCAGAATTACTTTAGGATGTATGAAAAGTTGTCTGGTATGACCGGTACTGCAATTACTGAAGCGGGAGAATTTATGCAAATCTATAAACTAGATGTTATAGAAATTCCAACAAATGTCCCAATTCAAAGAAAAGACCAAAATGATCTAGTTTATAAAACCAAACGAGAAAAATATAATGCGGTTATAAATCACATAAAAAAATTATTTCAAAAAGGTCAACCTATTCTTGTTGGAACTACATCTGTTGAGGAGTCTGAAACATTGTCTAGAATGTTAAGAAGAGAGAAAGTACCACATAATGTATTAAATGCAAAGCAACATCAAAGCGAAGCTGAAATTGTAGCAAGAGCAGGTCAAAAGTCGGCTATAACAATAGCTACAAATATGGCTGGAAGAGGAACAGATATTAAATTAGGGGAAGGTATATTAGATCTAGGTGGATTGTATATTTTAGGTACTAGTAGGCATGAATCAAGACGAATTGATTTGCAGCTAAGAGGAAGAAGCGGTCGCCAAGGTGATGCGGGAGAATCAGTATTTTACTTAAGTTTAGAAGATAATCTTATGAGGTTGTTCGGATCAGATAGAATTGCAAAAGTAATGGATAAAATGGGAATTGAGGAAGGTGAAGTAATTACTCATGGTATGGTTTCAAAGTCTATTGAGCGAGCACAAAAAAAAGTAGAAGAAAGAAATTTTCTTATAAGAAAGCACTTACTTGAGTATGATGATGTGATGAACCAACAAAGAACACTTGTATATGATCGAAGAAATTATGCTTTACATGAGGATTCAATTAATAGTGAAATTCAAGAAATTATTAATGATCACATAGATTTGGTACTAAATGACTTTTGTGTAAGAGGCGATGACTCGTCGAGCTGGGATTGGGATGGATTAAATGCTGAGCTTGTAGATGTTTTTTCTCTTGATATTAAAATGCAAGATATTGAAGTTGAAAATAAATCAGATTTAAAGCATGCGATAGTTCAGGCTGTAAATGTTTTATTGGTTTCAAGAAAAGAGATGGTTGAAGAGGAATTATTTAATAATTTTCAAAAATTTGTAGTTTTCACTACCATTGATAAAAAATGGCGAGAACATTTGCACTCTATGGATCAGCTGCGGGAAGGTATAGGCCTTAGAGCGTATGGACAAAAAAATCCATTAATTGAATATAAATCTGAAGGATTTAAAATGTTTTCTATTATGATGGAAGATACAAACCGTGAAACTTTAAAAAAAATATATAGAACTCGAATAAATGTTAAAGAAGGAGTTTCAAATCAATCTAGGAACTTAAAAGTAAGGCACGACGAATCTACTGGGATGGGTTTTATAGCTCCACCACAGCAAAGACAGAATAGTGGAGCTCAAATTCCAGCAAAAAGACAACCTATAAAAGTTGAAAATAAAGTTGGAAGAAATCAAAAAGTAGTAATTACAGATGGCAATGAGAAAAAAACTATTAAGTATAAAAAAGCAGAAAAATTACTGCAAGCTGGTTGGTCATTGGAAGAAGTTTTGTAATTAGTACAGAAAATATTTATGTGGATAGTAATTAGTTTAGAAAGGAAATATTATGAAATTTGATACAAAAGTCATAAGAGCTGGGATTGAAGCAGACCCCACAACAGGAGCAATAGTTCCACCAATTTATCAAACTGCAACATATGTTTTAGATGAAGTAGGAAAAATGAAGGGTTATGATTATACGCGATCTGCTAATCCAACAAGGCAAGTTTTAGAAAATAATTTAGCGGCTCTTGAAGGCGGTAAATATGGAACATGTTTCAGCTCAGGTATGGCAGCTGTTGACAGTGTTTTAAAAATGCTGTCATCTGGAGATCATGTTGTTTGTTCAGATGATGTATATGGTGGTGTTTCAAGACTTTTTAATGATTTATTAATTAATTATGGCTTAGAGTTTACTTATGTCAATTCATCCAATTCTGATGAAGTTAAAAATGCAATTCAGCAAAATACAAAATTAATATGGATTGAGACTCCTACCAATCCTTTGCTTAAGGTAACAGATTTAGATGCTGTTGGTAAAATTGCAAAACAACATAACATAATGTATGGAGTTGATGCTACTTTTTCAACACCAGCATTATTGCGACCATTAGAATTTGGTGCAGATATAGTTATGCATAGTACAACCAAATATTTAAGTGGTCACAATCAAATTATTGGTGGGGCTATAGTTACAAATGACAAAAAAATAAATGATCAGATGGAATTTGTTCAAAAAACCATAGGTGCTGTACCAAGTCCATTTGACTGCTGGTTGACTTTATCTGGTATCAAAACGTTATCTATTAGAATGGAAAGGCATTGTATTAATGGAATGGCAGTTGCTGAGTTTTTGGAAAACCATTCAAAAGTTAAGTCTGTTAGTTATCCAGGTTTAAAATCCCATCCAGGCTACAGTATTGCTAAAGAACAAATGCTTGGATTTAGTGGCATGATATCAATGGAATTAGAGGGCGGTATACCTTCAGGAATTTCTTTGATGAATAATGTTAAATTATGCTCACTTGCTGAAAGTTTGGGCTCAGTTGAAACAATGATAACACATCCTGCAACAATGACGCATGTAGACGTACCTAAAGAAGATAGAATGGCTAGAGGTTTAACAGATGGATTGGTTAGATTGTCGGTTGGAATAGAAGATAAAGATGATATTATAGAAGATCTTGACCAGGCATTAAATTCATAATTGTAACACTTTGACACAATATATAACAGATTGACACAATAAAAACATACTCTATTAATATCATTTATATTATGTTTATTATGAGAAGTGAGTGTAATTTAATGGTCTTTCTAAGGCGAATTTTTTATATATAAAAATTTTTAATAAATATGGAGGAACGTATCAATGTTTAGTTCAACTAAAAATTATTTAACAGCTATTTTGATTGCTGTATTTTCATTTATAAATGCTCAAAGCGTATCATTGAGTTTTGGAACGGTTGATGAGTCATCAGGAACTATGGAAATATTAATGTCAAACGATGTAGAAGTTGCTGGTTTCCAATTTAATATAAGTGGTGCAACCATAACTGGTGCCTCTGGTGGTAGCTCCACAGATAATGGATTCTCAACTAGTACAGGTGGATCCACTGTTCTTGGATTCTCATTTAGTGGTTCAACAATTCCTGCGGGTTCTGGAATATTAACGATACTAGAATTTTCAGATCTAGGAACATTTAGTTGCATTGAAGATGCAGTTATATCTGGTCTTGAGGGAGCAAATTTAGATGTGAATGTTGGTGATTGTATCGGTGATCCCCCTATATTTGGTTGTACTGATAGTTCTGCTTGTAATTATAATGCAGATGCAACAGATGATGATGGAAGTTGTACATTTGCTGAAGATTTTTACGACTGTGATGGTAATTTGACTGGAGCTTTAGTCCAGATTGTTCATAATTCGGCAAGTCCTACTGTAGATGTATATATAGATGGTACTATTGCCTTAGAAAATTTTACATACAGAGCAGCTACGCCTGTACTAACAATGCCTACCACTTTTAACGTTGGAATTGCCCCAGCAGGTGGCAGTGTTATCGCAGATTTTCCATTCGATTTAGAAGCTGGTGGATCGTATGTTGTTGTTGCAACTGGTTTATTAAATAATGATGATACTCCATTTGGTTTAGCTGCAACAGCAAGTACTTTTGGTGCTACTGATGGAAACGTTGGTTTAAACGTTTATCATGGTTCTACAGATGCTCCTTCAGTTGATGTCCTTGCAGATGGAAGTATTTTGGTGGGTGATTTACTGTACTCTGAATTTTCTGGATATGTTGAAGTTCCAGCATCAGATTATACAATTGGTATTGCGCCAACAGGATCGGATCCAATTGCAGAATTTTTGGCTCCAATTAGTGGCTTGAGTGGTGCAAGTGCTGTAGTTTTTGCTTCAGGTTTTTTAAGCCCAGCTGAATCAGATCCTGCGTTTGGTTTATTTGCTGCATTGGAAGATGGAACTGTTTTAGAATTACCTCAAATAAGTATTATTGAGATATTATACGATAGCCCTTTATCATTTAATGGTTTTCAATTTAATATTAATGGTGTGACAGTTCTTGATGCTTCTGGTGGCGCAGCTGAGGAAAATGGTTTCACAGTTTCTACAGGTGCTACTACAGTCATAGGTTTTTCACTCACAGGAGGAAGTATCGATCCAGGAAATGGTATTTTGACAACAGTTCAAGTTCAAGGAAATCCAGCAGATGCTTGTATAGAATCTGGTGTTACTTCTCTTGTGATTTCAGACCAAAGTGGTGAGCAATTATACTCTTGGGTTGATAATTGTTTAACAATTAATATGAATTTACCTGATCCTCCGCAGTCCCCTTCTGATTTGACAGCAATGGCTATGGGAAATGACATTGATCTTTCTTGGAGCGCTTCAGACAATGCTGATGGATATTATGTTTATCAAGATGGTGTAATGTCAGACATGACTATTGGGACATCATACACATCATATGATTTAAGTTTTTCAACTACTTATAATTTTTGTGTTAGTGCTTTTAATGCAGGTGGTGAATCTGCTCAATCATGTGTTGATGCCACAACAGATGAGGCTCCACCAGAGCCATTAATTGCTCCTGAAAATTTAACCGCCGAAGCTGGAGACACGGTTGTATTATTAAATTGGGATGATCCCCCTGGAGAAATTGCTGGAACGCTAACTGTAAATTTAACAACAGATCAGTATGCAGCTGAAACTAGTTGGGAGCTTGTAGAT
>CEOW01002771.1_pt1 | contig 12487 bp, 10 predicted proteins | sample 530621 | NCBI WGS metagenome assembly CEOW01 (sample SAMEA2620734, study PRJEB7988) | marine metagenome | isolation source: saline water (ENVO:00002010), including | reverse complement strand
AAGGCTTTAGAAAAAATCAATATAGAATTTAGAATTAGAATTTCATCAATTGAACCCAATTTACTTACAAAAAAAATTATTGATTTCATTTGTAATTCAAATAAAATTGTACCTCACTTACATATTCCATTGCAGTCAGGATCGAAAAAAATTTTAAAACTAATGAAAAGAAGATATAGTACATCCAAATACTTTGACCGTATAAGTTACCTCAAGACAAAAAGTCCTGATATGTGTATTGGTGCAGATGTAATCGTTGGTTTCCCAGGCGAAGATGATGATGATTTTTCAGAAACATATGATTTTATAAAAAGTATGGATTTATCATATTTGCATGTGTTTTCATATTCAAATAGGGACAATACAGAATCTATAAATATGTATAATCAAAATGATCCACGAACTATAAAAAAAAGAAGTAAAATATTGAGAAGTTATTCCCAAAAAATCAATTTAAAATTTATAAAATCTCAATTGTTTAAAAACAAAAATGTTTTATTTGAAACACATAAAGATGGACATTTATATGGATTGACAGAAAATTATATCAAATCTAAAATACCTGGTAATAAGAAACATATTAATAAGATAAGTAAAATTCAATTAGTTGATATAGAAAACAATCAAGCAATTGGTAGAGTAATCAATTAAGTGAATAAACCATTTATAGGCATTGCTGGAAATATTGGAGTTGGCAAAACAACTTTTACTACAAAAATCTCAAACATTCTAAATTTACATCCTTATTATGAATCAGTTATTGATAATCCATATCTGAATGATTTTTATAAAAATATGGATAGGTGGAGCTTTAATTTGCAAATATATTTTTTGAACCATCGATTTAGAGCTCATCAGGAGATGCTTAGGACCCAAAAAGGTATTATTCAAGATAGAACTATTTATGAAGATGTTGAAATTTTTGCAAAAAATTTATTTGAGATTGGACATCTTTCAAAAAGAGATTGGAAAAATTATAAGGACTTATTTGAGCTAATGATACAATTTATTAAAAGTCCCGACTTGATCATCTATTTGAGAGCATCTATGGATACATTGTTAAACAGGATAAAAAATAGAGATCGAAAATGTGAAGAAAATATTGATCCAGAGTATCTTTATAAGTTAAATATTGCATATGAAAAGTGGATTAAGTCTCTTGATTCTGAAAATGTATTAGTTATAGATACAGATAATTTTAATATTTTCAATGATACCGATAAATTAGATAGTATTTCCTCAAATATTGCAAAAAGGTTGAAAAAATACGATATTAAAGTAAATAAAAGATTTATAAAGGAATCTTAGTTTATGTTCAATTTTTGTATTTTTGCATCTGGTGCAGGATCTAATTTTATAGAAATTTATAGATTTTCAAAAAAAAATTCAAATAAGATGAAAATCAATTTACTAGTTTCAGATAAAGTAGACTGTGGTGCTGTAAAATATGCTAAAAAAAATGAGATTGACTACATTATTGTAAATGTAAACTTGTTTCCGAATGCTAAAGATCAGGAAACTAGAATTATTGAATCTTTGAAATTTTATAAGATCAATTATATTGTTTTAGCTGGATATATTAAAAAAGTTCCAATTAAAGTCATTAATGATTTTAAAAATAAAATTTTAAATATACATCCTTCATTACTACCCAAATTTGGAGGTAAAGGATTTTATGGAATGAATGTACATAATGCAGTGATTCAATCTAAAGAATCTAAAACTGGAGTTACCATACATTTTGTTAATAAAGATTATGATAAAGGACCAATTATTTATCAAGAAGAAATTCCTGTTTATGCAAATGATAATGCTGAGAAATTATCTAAGAGAGTATTAAGGCTAGAACATAAAACATATAAGAAAATTATTTCTTATTTAATTAACGATAAAATTATATGGAATGGGAATAAACCAGAAATCAGAAAGATTTATAATGACTAAAAAAGTATTAATAAGTGTATCAGATAAAAAAAAACTGATTGAAATTGCATCTTTTCTAAACGAACATAATTATGAAATTTATTCAACAGGAGGTACATTTAGAGAGATTGAAAAAAATAATATTCCTGTTCATTCGATTGAAAATTATACTCAATCTAATGAAATTATGAATGGAAGAGTCAAAACTATCCACCCAAAAATTTTTGGTGGTATTTTAGCAGATAAAGAAAATCAAAGTCATTTAGATGACCTAAACAACATCAACGGTTATGTATTTGATATTCTTGTTGTAAATCTTTATCCTTTTTTAGAACAAGCTATAGAAAAAGAATTAGATGACAAAGAAGCTATTGAGTTTATTGATATAGGAGGGCCTTCTTTACTGAGGGCAGCTGCTAAAAATTTTAATAATGTAATTGTTTTATCAAGTCCGAATCAATATGAATCTTTTATCAATGAGTATGACAAAAAAGATGGTATAATTGATTATTCATATAGAAAAAAATTGAGTATTGAAGTTTTTAGATTAACAAGTAAATATGATCATTTAATTGCTAATTACTTATCGAATGATAAAAATATTTTGCCAAAATATATAAATCTGGATTTAAAACTTTCTAATAGATTAAGATATGGTGAAAATCCACATCAAAAATCAGCATTTTATGAAAAAAATAGTTCCAAAAATGCAATATGGTCCCAGGTTCATGGGAAGCAGTTGTCCTACAATAATTATGCTGATATTGAAAGTGCATTCAATATTGTTGAAGAGTTTAGTGACAACGCTTGTTGTATAATTAAACATTCAAATCCTTGTGGTTTTAGTACTGATAAAAATCCATTAAAAGCATTTCAAAATGCTGTCAAGTCTGATCCTGTAAGTTTTTTTGGAGGAATTGTTGGATTTAATTTTAAAGTAGATCACATTTTAGCAAAAGAATTGAATAAATCTTTTTTAGAATGCATTGTTGCTCCAAGTTTTACTAAAAAAGCTTTAATTGATTTAAAGCTCAAAAAGAATTTGAGATTATTAGTAAGGAATACTAAAGTGAAAAAAGAGAAATTATCTATAAAAAGTGTAGCAGGAGGATTTTTAGTTCAGGAAAAAGATTTTTTGATTGATGATTTAAACAAAATTAAAGTAGTAACAAAAACTAAGCCAAAGGATAAAGATTTTAAAATATTTAATATAGGATTAAAATTGATAAAATATGTAAAATCAAACGGTATAATTTTTGTTAAAAATAATCAATTGATTGGCTTGGGCGCCGGACAAACATCTCGTGTTGATTCAGTAAAAATTGCCGTAAGAAAAGCTAAAGAGAACGGTTTTGATTTGAAAGGAGCAGTAATGTTTTCCGATGCTTTCTTTCCTTTTTCTGATGGCATAAAAATAGCATCTGATGTTGGAGTAAAAACCGTTGTTCAGCCTGGTGGATCAATAAAAGATAAAGAAGTTATAGAATATGCAGATCAAGAAGGCATTGTGATGTGTTTTACTGGCAATCGTCATTTTTTTCATTAAAGAGGTAATATGTTTAGTAAATTTAATTTTTTTTCAAATTTAATTTCAGGTGATATAGCAATTGATTTAGGTACAGCTAATACTTTAATTTGGGCTAAGGGTCAAGGTATTTTAATTAATGAGCCATCAATTGTGGCATTTGATGAAGTTAATAATCAGGTAATAGCAGTTGGTCACGAAGCAAATGCAATGGTAGGGAAGACACCAGGAAACATAAAAACTATCAGGCCTTTAAAAGATGGTGTAATTGCAGATTTTAAAATGGCTGATGGTATGATTCAAGGCTTTGTAAGAAAAATGGAGTTAAGTAGAATTGCCAGGCCTAGAATGGTTATATGCATACCATCAGGTGTTACTGATGTTGAGCAACGTGCTGTTAAAGATTCAGCTATAAGAGCAAATGCAAGTGAAGTTCATCTTATTTATGAGCCTGTTGCAGCTGCAATTGGAATAGGTCTTGATATTAGTGTTCCTAGGGGTAACATGATTGTTGATATTGGTGGTGGTACAACTGAAATTGCAGTTATTTCATTGAATGATATTGTTGTTCAAGATAGTATTAGAATAGCAGGAGATGAACAAGATAATTCTGTTATTAATTGGTTTAAAAATGAACATAAGTTAGAAATTGGTTACAGAACTGCAGAGAAAATTAAAATTACAGTTGGAGCAGCTATAAGATCAAAAGAACAAAGAATTTCAGTAAAAGGAAGAGACTTAGTTTCTGGTATTCCTAAAACAATTGAAGTACAATCTGACGAAATCAGATTAGCCATAAAAGATACCATAACACATATTACTGAAGGTATCAGAAGAACTCTAGAGCGTACTCCTCCTGAATTGTCGTCTGATATAATTGATTATGGTATTGTATTGACGGGTGGTGGTGCTCTTCTTAAAGGTTTTGATCAGCATATAAGAACTAAAACTGGCTTGCCTGTTCATATCGCTGAGGAACCTCTTCTTTCTGTAGTAAAAGGTACCGGTTTAGTACTTGAAAATTTAAAGAAATATAAAGATATCTTAATATAGCTTTGATTGGTATAATTAGGTATATAATATATAAGAAAGATATATTTTTTCTTATTTTTGTTTTACTATTTTCAACTACCATTTTCTTTTCTAATGATTCCGAACCTGTTAAAAATTTAAAAAATAATTTTACAAATTATTATACAAGCATACTTGGACCATTTTTCTGGTATAAAAGTGTATTTGATTTAAAAGAGAAAAATGCATCTTTAAATGAAAGAATAACAATTTTAGAACTAGAAAAAACTCAACTCAATTCACTATCAATTGAAAATAAAAAATTAAAAGAAATGTTAGACTATAAAGAAAAAAATAATTTTGAGTTAAAATTAGGTGAAATAACTAGTCATAATTTATCTCCAACAATAAATAGTTTTTCTATTAATATTGGGGAAAATAACAATTTGAAAACAAACTTGCCAGTTATGGATATGAATGGTATAATTGGTAAAATATTTTCTGTTCAAAACAATAAATCTGTAATTCAAATAGTAACAGATAAAAATTTTAGAGTATCTATTCGGATTGGTTCAAATCGTACTTTAGGCATTTTTGTTCCGACACATTCAAAATATGGTATAATTGAAGGTGTCCCAAAAAGTCAGAAAGTTGAAATCGATGATGTAGCAGTGACATCAGGAATATCAGATATCTATCCTCCTAACATACCTGTTGCTAAAGTAATTTCTTCTCATATTGATAATAATCAATTTTTTCAAAACATAACTGTAGAAATATTAGCTGATGTATATAACCCCGATTTCGTATTTGTCATAAAATGATATTCTTTAATATTATAATATTATTAATAGTATTTTTTTTTCAATCAATTTTTCCGGCCATTTATTTTCTATCATTTAAAATTTATCCTGATTTTCTTTTAATAATATTGCTTTATTTTTCATCAAATAATTCTAGGTTTGCTACCATCCTAATTGGTTTTTGTATTGGTTTTATTCAAGATCTTATTTCAGAAGTTGAGCTGATAGGTATTTATTCTTTTATTAAATCTTTAATTGGATATTTGTTTGGTTCTTTGAAAAAATACGATGGATTTTATTCAAAAAAAATTTTAAATATATTTATTTTTATAATTTTCATTATACATTTTTCAATTTATTATTTTGTTAAGTTTAATAATATTTTTGATTTTGCTATCTTCATTCAATTAGTTTTTATCAATTCGATAATTAATATGTTTATATATCTTATTTTGAATGAAATTTTTCCCACCGTAAAAAAAAAGTAAATGCAAAATTTTAATTACAAAAGAAAAAGTACTGTTTTAATAATGAATTTTTTCATTGTTATATTTTTTTTTATATTATTAGTTAAGTACTTTCAGATTCAAATACTAAACCATCAAAAATATGTTAATAAATCAAGAAGGAATAGTATTAGACAGGTAATTCAAAAAGCACCAAGGGGAATAATTTATGATAGAAATGGTATTGCAATAGTAGATAATAGACCAATTTTTGATTTACAGTTAATTCCGGAGGACGTAAACGAAAGTTTTGATTATCATTTATTTAGTTCAATTACTAAGATCGATTCTAATTCAATAAAAGAAAATGTCTTGAATAAAAAAAGTAACATTAATAAATTCAAAGCTATTACTGTAAAAAGGCATTTGAGTTATATTGAAATGTCAAGATTAAATGAAAATTTATTAAGTTTTCCTGGTATGTTGTTCTCTGAATTACCTGCTAGAGTATACCCAAATAATTGTAAGCTATCACATACATTGGGTTATTTAAGAGAAGTTAATGAACAACAAATTTCAATTGAAAATTCTGTTTACAAATATGGAGATATAATAGGTACTGCTGGCCTTGAAAAGCAATATGAGGATGTATTAAGGGGTTTAGATGGGGTTGAATTTCACATGGTTGATAAATTTGGAAGAGATCATGGTATAATAGATGATGAAATTAAATATAATAAAAAATCTGGCTCATCGATTCAACTAACAATTGATAGTGATTTTCAGGTGTTTTGTGAAAACTTAATGTATGGTAAAAATGGGGCTTTAATTTCAATGAATCCAATAAATGGTGATATATTATCAATTGTTAGTTCACCTCAGTTTGATTTGAATTCATTTATTGGTCCAATCCCTTTTTCAACTTGGAATCAGTGGAATAAAGATAAATCTAAACCATTAAATAATCGTGTGATAAATGGATATTATTCTCCAGGATCAATTTTTAAATTGGTAACAGCTGCCATGATCTTAGAAAATCCTTTAATTAATCATAATGAAAAAATTAATTGTTCTGGAATGTATAAATATTACGATGTTGATATGAATTGTTGGAATTTAGATGGTCACGGTGATGTAAATTTAAATGAGGCAATTAAATATTCTTGTAATGTTTATTTCTATAAGCTTATACAAGAATTTAATTTAGATGATTTATTTACTATGTCTGAAAAAATGGGTTTCAATAAAAAAACTAATATTGATTTACCTAATGAATCTAGTGGAATCATACCTGATAAAAAATACATGAATCAGAAGTATACAAGCAGAGGTTGGGCATTTGGAAATTTATTAAATTTTGTTATTGGACAAGGTGAGGTTATTACTACTCCAATACAAGTAGTTCAATTTATGAATATAATTGCTACAAAAGGAGAAACAAAAGAACCAAAGTTGTTATTAAATTCAAAATCAAAAAATATTAAAGTAAATTTAAGCGATAACACTTGGAAATTTATACAGCAATCTTTAGAGGATGTAGTAAACGAAAAAGGAGGTACTGGTTTAAATACTAAAATTAATGAGGGAGGTATTGTTTCTGGTAAAACTGGTACAGTTGAGAATCCCCCTAATGAACCTCATTCTTGGTTTGCTGGTTATTTAAAAACAGACAACAATGATTTGTTATCTCTAGCTATTATTGTTGAGAACGGTGGTAAGGGTTCTGCTACAGCTACACCAATGGCAAGAAAAGTTTTTGAAAAATATATTTCAATTAAACAATGATTTAAATAATGTTAAATAAGTATTTCTTCTATAACAAAAATATTGAAATAAAATGGATGATAATTTTTCCTGTTTTATTATTATTATCAATTAGTTTGATAACACTTTATAGTACAAAAAGCTCAATTTCGCTGATTGAATCAAATTTTTTCAAACAATGTTTTTTTGTACTATTTGGATTTATTATTTTTTATGTATTACAGTATGTTAGAAATGTTTTTTTTTATGAAATGGCATATGTATTTTATTTTATACTATTAACTCTTTTGATTATCACTTTGTTTATGCCATCAAAATTTGGAGCAAGTAGATGGATATTTATTGGTCCTATTAGGTTTCAACCATCAGAGTTTGGTAAAATTATAATTGTTTTTACATTGAGTAAGTTTTTGGCTGATTATAAAAACAACATAAATGATTGGAAATTAATACCACTAACGTTACTTATTTCCTCTTTTCCTGCCATATTAATTTTTAAACAGCCTGATTTAGGTACTTCAATTATATTTCCAGCAGTAACGTTTCCAATGTTATTATGGGCAGGAGTAAGGCCTTTTCATCTTTTTGTTGTAATTTCACCATTATTGAGCATAATTGCTGCTTTTAATTTGAAGCTATTCTATTTATGGATGTTTGTACTGATATTGGTTATTTTCTTAAGTCAACCTAATGTAAAAGATGGTATTATTATATTTGTAATTAATTTATTTTTTGGAACATTATCATCATTTTTATGGAATAATTTATATGCTCATCAAAGAAATAGAATTTTGACATTTTTAGATCCAACAAATGATCCATTGGGTGCTGGCTACCAAATCATTCAATCAATCACTGCTATAGGATCTGGAGGTTTTCTTGGAAAAGGTTTTGGTCAGGGCTCTCAAACGCATTTAAGATTTTTACCTGTAAGAGATAGTGATTTCATTATTTCAGTAATTGGAGAGGAATTTGGTTTTATTTTAATATTTGCTGTTTTTGCAATATTTTACTTTTTGCTACATAATGTTATAAATAGTTCAAGTAAGCTAAATAATAAGTTTGGTAGTTTTGTTCTTATAGGTTTTGTATCAACTATTTTTTTTCATGTAATTATTAACATGGGTATGGTTGTAAGCTTGTTTCCTGTAACTGGCCTACCATTACCATTTATAAGTTATGGCGGAACTTTTCTTCTAACAATGATTACTATAATTTCAATTATAAACAATATTATAAGCAGCGATATAGAAGTTTAAATGTTTTATATGGATTATAATAAAAAAATAATATTAAGTTATTAAGTGTTTTTATTTAATAAAACTGCTATCTTTTATACAAGGAAGCGTTATGAGAATTAAATCTAATTTTATAATTAAAATCTTAAATCTGTTTTTTATTCTTTTAATAACTAACCAATGTTCTCAACTATCCTCCTCCCCTGTTTCTAAGAAAAAAACAAATGAATCCAATGATTACTTATTAAACAGTAGTGCATATGAAAAGTCTCGAGAAAATAGTAGAGAAATTAAAAAGATTAAAGCCTCGTATCTTAAACAAAATGAATATATAGATTCTTTATTTTATATTGTTGAAGTTTTAACTAATCAATTGAATAAACAAAAAAATATAACCGATGAATTGAAAGTGGCCTTTTCGAATGACCTAAGTGTTTTTAGAGACGATTATCTTTCTACAACAGATAGTATATATTTTGAATTGACAAACAATTTAGTAAGAGTAGATAACAAGGTTAGTATATTGGAAGATAGGGCATCATATACAGATAGTACAAATTTCGAAATATTAAATATGTTGGTAATGTTTGAAAATAAAATTACATCCTTAACTGATAGTTATAGAGAAATATCACAATTAAAAACACTCGGTAACCTTGGCAGCAAAGATCTTACTGATACAGAATTTAGAGAAAAGTATATTGAAGGTTTGTCATTATATCAAAATAGTGATTACAAACAATCTCTCGAAATATTTCAAGATCTGATTGTGATTGATAAAAATCATGATTTATCAGACAATTGTCAATATTGGATCGGTGAAATATATTATGGTAATAAAGATTTTAGAAGAAGTATTAAAGAGTTTGAAAAGGTATTTAATTTTAAAGATTCAAATAAATCTGATGATTCACAATACAAATTAGGTCTTTGTTATATAAATATTGGTAATAAAAGCCGAGCTAAAGATGAGTTTCAGAGGTTGATTGACTTGTATCCAAACAGTGAGTATTTTCAAAAAGCAAGACAATGGTTATTGAAGTTATAATCTAATGCCTTTAAAAATATTTTATATATCATCTGAAGTAGATCCTTTTTCAAGTTCTTATCTGTTATCAAAGATTTCAAGAAAAATCGCAGTTAAATTTCAAGACAATCCAGATATAGAAATAAGGCTTTTGCATCCTAAGTATGGTTTTATCAGTGAAAGAAAATATATATTAAGAGAAGTAATTAGGCTGAGAGACTTCCCAGTTACATTTGATAATAAAGAAAAATTAGTTAGCATAAAATCTGCTTTTATTCCAGAATCTAGAGCTCAGATATATTTTCTTGAAGACGAAAATTATTTTAAGCCTGTTCCTGAGTTATTATATAAGTCAAGAAACGGTAGATTGTTTAAAGATAATAATGATAAATTTCTATTATTTTCTAAAGTTGCATTAGAAACATTAAAACAACTTCTATGGAAACCAGATCTAATTGTATGTAACGATTGGCAAACTTCTTTTATACCACAAATTTTTAAAAATGAATATTCTAATGATCCATTTTTTGAAAATACGAGAATAGTTTTCAATTTATTTTCAATAAATGAAAATAGATATTACGCTAACGACTCTATATCAAAAGTCAATATAAATCTAGAAAAAAATAAATCTAAAAATATTGATTCTATTTTAAGTGCAATTAAATTTTCTGATAAAACTATCTGTTTTGACCATGATGACAATCTTACCAAAAAAATAAAGGATGAAACGCAAATTGCAAAACAGCTTAGTAAATCAAATCACAATTTTATCAAAATTCCTAATTCTCCAAGTTTTTCAGATTGGAAAGAAATAGTATCAACATTTCATAAAAATTTAGTTGAGTTTTAATTAGCATTTATCAATATGAAGGTAAAAAATTATTATTTTATAATAATAAGTTTAATTTTCATTTATCAATGTGAAAATGAACCAATAAATGTAGAATTAGAAGATAATCAAAGCTATCAATTTCAACCGTTCAATACTAAATCAACTAATTTTCAAACAATTCAACAGCCTAATATTTTGGGGAAAAGTGCTAAAATATACTTAGGTCCTTTAGAAACCAAAAAAAGTTATGGATTAGTTCAAATAAAAGGAAATGTTTTTTCAAATATTGATGATTTATGTGAAGTTAATGATATTTTAAATGTAGAAATGTCATTAAAGTTAAAACATAATTTTTCATATTCTAACTATAATGAACATAGTAATTCTTTTGATAGCTCAGTTAGTAACAATTTTGAAAATGATTTAAGCAATATCAATGCTTTTTACAAAATTTATTCAGATGATACTTTTGATGATTTGGAAAATCAGGAGATTACTTTTGATGAAGTAAGTGATTATTTGACCATTGATAGTAGTAATGTCTATATTGATAGTTTGAGGTTAAATTCGCTCGAACTCAGTTTAGGTTCAACTTTTTTAAATATTAATTTAAACACAATGAATGAAGATAATGGTTCGATAATTGATTTAATGTGTGATCAACAAAAAAATATTGTGATATTTTTAGAAAATATTGGCAATGATCTTTTTATTTTAGAATCGATAAACAACCCTTCAACTAAACCTTATATTGATGTATCATATCAAAAGAAAGAATTAAGTTATGAAACTTTCAATAAATATGAAATTTTAGCAATAAACAATATAACAAGCAAACCAATTGATGTTTTTATCCAAAACGATTATAGTAATGAAGAATTTGGTACTGTTGTTGCATTTGGAAGTATTCCTTTAGATGATGATGAAGCAATTGATAGTACTAATATTGTAGATTTGGAAAATTTAAACACTCAAATTGATTTGTTTGAAATTGAAATATCACCTGATTTTCATGCAAACGATTCTATTAAAACCATTTTATTTTCTTTAGAGAATATTATATTATCAAGTAGAAATTATGATCCTTCATTTGATAATTATGATGAAAATTCAAATATAGATGGTACAGAAGGTAATCTATTATATGATTTTGGAGAAAAATTTGAAGATTGTGGGCTCGATAGATTATGTAATCAAGATGAAGATAATTACAATCCATTTGGTACAGAAAATAATGGTCAATATGATGAAGGAGAAAATTTTAGTGATATTGGTATTAATGGTATTAGTGATGAAAGTGAGATAGACAGTTTAAATTTAAATTATATTGATGATAACTATAACATAGATCCTAATAATGATGATTGGAGTGATTGTGGAGATGATGGATGCTGTGATAAATACGAAGATGGTTATGGTGGTTGTAACGATATTGGGAATTCCATTGGAGATTCAAATAATGATAATTACAGTATTGATTTAAATCCTTCAGGAACAGAAGGCAATACTATTTTTGATATTGGTGAAAAGTTTGAAGGAAACGGATTGTGCGATTCATCTGAAACTTTTTTAGATTATGGTGTAAATGGTATTCCAGATAATTTAGAAGGTGAAGATGCTGAATTTGATAATTGGAATGATTGTGGGTCTGATGGATGTTGCGATCAATATGAAGATGGTTATGGTGGTTGCAACGATATAGGGGATTCTATTGGAGATCCAAATAATGATAATTACAGTATTGATTTAAATCCTTCAGGAACAGAAAGTAATAATATCTTTGATCAAGGAGAAAAAACCGAAAATAATCTTGTTTGGGATGTAGGTGAATGGTTTATCGATGATGGTGGTGATGGTTTGTTTAGTTTTGATGAAGCAAATTATAATCCCTATGGAACGGAAGGTAATGGTGTTT
>CEOW01045458.1_pt1 | contig 12599 bp, 11 predicted proteins | sample 530621 | NCBI WGS metagenome assembly CEOW01 (sample SAMEA2620734, study PRJEB7988) | marine metagenome | isolation source: saline water (ENVO:00002010), including | reverse complement strand
ACGTTGCCCTGCATCATATCTATGACTTCAGGGTTGACGGTCAGATTGCCGTCAAACATCGCTTTAGTATCTGACCCAGGGCCACCCATAGCCATAGCCGGCGGTTGTACTCTGGGCGGCAAAACACCACCACGGCGGCGACCGTCCATCATTTGACGATAGGTTTCTCGCGGCATCGCGCCACCACCCATCTCAATATCTGGCATATCACTCGGAATAACTGTCTGCGATTCGGCCATGCTGGGAATTGATCGCATGGCATTACCGCCCATACCGGCCATCCCGCGACGAGATCCCATAGGGGAATTAAGCAGGCCACGTTGGGCCTGCCTTTGGTTCGCCCGTCTAGCGTATAGCTCCTCTAATGTGAGTGCCATTTACAGCTCCTTTTTACGAAACAGATTTAAGAGCTTGGCTTTGTGGGCCAGTCATCAGCTTCCAGAGTAGGCCAATCAGAGTGATCGGGAAGATCCCGCAAAGCAGTGCGGTATGTCGCCCATGCAGAAGGAACGGTGTCTCCGGCTTCCAGCGCCTTGGTAACAACCCAATCAGAATCTGCTAATAACTGATCTCTGGTGTGGCGGTTATCAACAGCCGCTGCAGCATTGATGCGAGCAGTGTTTGCGGCAGTTAGCTCGTCATCCGTCATCATACGGACAGTGCCATCCACCTTTTTAATGCTCACGCCAAGATCGAACTCGACTTCTTCATAGCCGTCGCGCTCTACTGCCGACATACCCATGCAGTTGCCTGCGTCATCAAAAATTGCGTAACTCATTATCGGTCTCCAAATAGATTTGCACAGGCGGTGTAGATTTCAACCGGACTGCCGGTGGTGGACGTATTGCTGGTGGATCTAGCCATCTGCAGTGCGGTAAGCATTCGCATATCACAAACAATGTCTGAGTTGCTGAACGTAGTATGCAGATCGTAGAAGAAGTTTGTATCTGAGAATTGATACGTTGTGTGGTAGAACGTGCTTGAAACCAGCATTACCAAGACGGTCTTGCCTGCCGGAACCGTAACGCTTGCTCCGCTAGTCAGGTTGTAGCTTGAGTCGCTTGAATCGTATTGCGCAATAACACTCCACGATCCACCAGTTACAGTGCTGTACGCCGTGCCGGCGCTGTTACTCGGTGTGAAATAGCCTAAGCACGAACCGCTGTACTGGCTGTTGGAGTATGAGCTGGCATAGCACTTAACGGTCACAGTAATGCTGCCTGATCCGCTATTCCTTATCGGCAGCACCCTGAAGCAGTTACCAGAATAACTGGTTTGGTTTCTGTAGTAGTACCGATATTGGTTTTGGTGACCAACCCTGTTCCTGTTAGCAAACTCCATGACTCGATGGTTGTTCCCGTGGTCATTGTTGGAGTAGAAGAGGTTGCTGGTGCCATTAGGGTATCCATCCCCTAGAAACATATTCCACGTCTCATCCGAATACGAACCACCAAGCGCCTGATACGCATACCAAGTGCTATTAGGGCCGGATGACGTCCAATCATGAGTATATGAGTTGCCGCGAGACGTATCGGTACTGACTGTGCCGATAATTTCATCTGAGTCCGTATCGACAGCTACAGATGACGGGCCTGCTATCCAAACAGCGTCAGTGCCATTAGAGCTCAAAATCTGTCCGCTGGCACCAGTTCCTGCTGGCAAGCCGAACGCGCCAAATTGGAGCTGACCGCTACCATCCGTAGTTACTGGATGATTAGCACCACCATCTGCAGCCGGCAGTGCTAAGGGTGAAAACGTCAGGTTGCCGTTAGTTGCACCAACCATCGGTTGATTATTTGCTGTTGCGTCCGTAGACGGCAGTGTTAGGACATCCCCGCCATTCTTCTGGACTTGATCTACAATGATCTTACTCATTTTGAGTTTCCTCTAGTTTAGAAATTAACTCGCGGGGGCGCGAAGTTGTTTATACACCTGTATTACAGGTGTTACGGAGGCACTAGTGGGGCTATAAAATGCGCCACCACTAAAGCCAAAAGCGATATTGTCAAAATCTTGGCTGGCGATTATTTCGTGAGTGCTGCGAGAGCCATACTGCTGATACCCTCCGGCTTGGGGCGGGTACACAATGTATGTGAATGAAAAGTATCTACGCCCAGTATTAGGGGCGTCGCTTCTATTGAAGAAGAATACAAACTCCTTCATGTTTTGGGCGCCGCCGGTAGAAGCCGAATCATACGTAGCCGAGCTTGGCTGATAATTACCATTGCTAAAAGTTGAATTAGCTCCGAAGCCGTTGCTGGAACCGTTAGTATTGTAATTTCCTTGGCTGTTGTAATTGCTTGTCCCTGATATTGGACTGGCACCAGACTGAATCCTAACGTCCATTCTTGAGGTGCCGCTATTAGGCCCAAAGCCACGGATCAATACCTTGTACGAAAAGCAATTATCGAAGTCGATAGCAGGGATCAATGGCAACCATCCGGATGGTATGGAGTCTCCGTAGTCTTTTTCATAATCCAAAATCCATCGAGCCTTATCCTCTACGACCTTTTCAACATCTGCGGTAGTGAGTCCGGCGGCTCCTCCTGCTGCAGCACCAGTAGCGGTGTTTAGCCTTATCGTTCTAGCCATATCTAAATTGCAACCTCTGTGACAGTGAACGAAACGGTAGCCGTGGAATCGTGATTTTCTGCATACAGACAATCACCAGGGTTAAGCACTAAGCCATTTCTGGTGTAGTTTCCTATCGGCGTTTCCTTCTCTAGTAAGCCGGACTGATCCATGATGTCGATGCCGGCATTTAGAGTCACGACACTATTGTCGCTCTTTACAAAATAATTTACGTTGCTTCTGTTTTGAGCCTGTATAACGTACCCGCCCTCAATAAAGCTCGACGCTGCCGTCCATGTTTTAAGATCTTGGCTGTAATAGCCAGCACCCGAATCGGTATAGGAAAGCCAGAGACTATCACCTACTTTTTGAGGGATAGTCATGCGCGTTGTCTCGCCTACAGGATAATCCGCTACCTTTGTAAAGCCTGCGTACTGGTCTTGACGAACACCATTGTTTATACCGTGACCCGTAATTCCCGCATCACCGTTACCGTTTTCTATGCAAGTGGCATATTCCATTTCAAATATGCCTGATCGGTTGGTGTTGTTGGCACCGCTCCTCCAGCACAAGTAATACTTATCATTGGCTTTGTTCCATTTCATCCACTGAAATTCATCGCCATCGGTGGCAACAATGTACGCCGTCCTAGTGTTGTTCGCATAAGTCATGTCGGAGGGTTGTATATTGCCGCTGCCCGTAACCGCAGAAGAGTCAGTTGACGAGTGGTCAGTTGGCAGCGTACCCCCATGATATGCCCGACCAGCAGGGAGAATCAGGGTTCTGTGTGAGGAGTTGTTGTAACGATGCTGATTAAAAATAAAGATCCCGCCATCAGCCATCATTGCCGGACTCCAGCTATTGCCAAAGTCGCCGCTAACCGGATAACTGCCAGGGTCAGTAGCTCCAACGCCCCATGAGTAAGACACGCTATCGCTGGTGCGATTTTGCTGACTAAGCCAGTTATTACTTTGCCCCATTCGATAGCAGGACGATGACATATACGCAGAGTTATTAACACTCACTACTGACAGGGTGTGCTGGTCGTAGCACATTCCTCTGTTGTAGTAGCTCATACTGACGTGCTGAGTGTAGGATGAGTTTTGCTCTGACATAAGATCTTTAATGGTTGCACCACCATCTATCAGAGGGAAAATGTCATTCCACGCCGCTGCGTATCCGGTGCTGCTTGACGATCCAACAAACGCACACACTGAGTCTGACTTATTGCCATACTCAGACGGCTTCACAAGCATCCACGGATCAATAATCTGGAATCTTCTCCTCCACTGACTTTGTGAAGCATAATTAGTACCTGCTAAATCCTGCAGGTACGAAGGGCCAGCTTGATTAATCCTCCATGCTTGCGTACCAAGAAACCGAGGGTCGATATTGGTTATGGTTCCCGTCGAGGTGGTTAGGGTATAAACCTGCGTCTCGAAATTAAGAGAGGCATTAGCATTAGTGTTTAATATCAACGTAACCGCTGGATTCAGCGTCGTAGAGTTCGATATACCGTGAATCGTAACGAGCTGCGCTTTTGTCGAATCATTGTGATAAAGGCGAGCGCCTTGGCCTTTTGTCACCGATGTGGATATTCTTGAAGCCATGAGAGCCCTCTATAAATCTCCGAAGTAAATTAGTTCGCCACTGGATCGCGTTGCGTCTACCGCTACCGCTCCGCCTATTGGCACTTCTCCGACACCGTGGATCATGTCTGTCGCGCCTACAGTGACCGTTTTGCCATCTGCAATATGGTACAGCTTGTAAAAAAAATGTCCTCCAGAGATGGTTGTATCTTCAGCAACATAAGATCCGTCTGATTCTATGGACGTTAGATCTGTTATATGAAGCTCTGTTGTTTCTCCGCTAAACCCCTGAAATGTGCCTACGACGGTAAAGTCAGTTGGCATCACTGTGTAAGTCGGCTTAAAAACGATGTTGTCTGGAGGACTAGCTACAACGTAGTAGCCGGTCATGTCGCCGGTAGAGGCGCTAGCGCCGCCGCTACCGCCGCTAGATGCCTTAGCATACGCCCTAGCACCCATGCCAGCGTGATTTTGACAGTAGTAATACAGGACTGCTGAGTCCTGCTCTACAGTGATCTCTGTGTACGCTCCGGCTTGCCCTGGCACACCAACGCTATTTATGCCGGTTGTGAACGCAGCTCCGCCGGCATGGGTGCCGTCGTTCGTTGTAGAAAACTTGATCGGATGCCCAGCATTAGACGAGTCCGACTGATCGAATCGGTACTTAACTGATGGCGTCAGTGTGCTTTTCTGCTGAGCCGTGCCATCAAGTAAAAACTTGCCACCCGCGACAGTCACAGTAATTTTGTTATACGCCAAACCTAGATTTGTAACTGACGTTTCTGCGTCAGCCAGATCACTAAGGTTGTTAGCGGCAATTACAGCGCCCGATACATTAAATGCCGCTTGATTCCACGATCCGCTATCCAGAACGTACAGTTGATTCTGCGTACTGTTCCAATACAGCGAGCCTTCACCAACGCCAGACGTTGATGGGGCTGTAGCGTGTTCTCCTAAATAAATAGCCTGAAAGCTATTAAGAGAAGATTGCGCGTTATTAGCGTGTCCTAAAGACGTATTGGCGTGTGTAAGCGACGTTGCCGCGTGGGTAGATGAAGTATTCGAGTGCGTCAGCGACGTATTTGCATGGGTTAATGCCGTCGCCACATGATTGCTGGCGGTGGTCGCTGATCCAGCCGATGCCGTAGCACTGTTTGCTGCTTGGGTGGCCGACGCAGCAGCCGCTGCCACTTCTGGTGCAACCGCTGCGAGAGCTGCTGTCTCTGCCGCAGGGACTGCTGCAGTTTGCGCAGCAGACACCACCGTAGTGTCCATGTAATTTTTGGTCGCAGCATGGGACGCCTGAGTGGGCTCGCCAACCGGAACCGGAACGGAAAAACCGCCACCGCCTGATAATGGGGTAGGCAGCTTGTCAAATCCTGATACTACATAACTGTAGCGCAGGTTTATGTCTGTCGCCCTAGCCAGCTCGCCGGCCAAAAGGTCAGTTACATTTGGCACATAGTTATTGCTCACCGCATAAGCCTCCGTGGTGAATAATGGAGTGTGACTCCATGAATTGTATGTACTGAGTTTTCAGTGCCATCTGTTGCTATATACACGCCCATATTTGCGCCGGTAACAGAAACTCTTACTTTTGCGTCATTTGAATACGCGGATCCCCATGAAAACTCGTTCCACTCTGAAACATCCCATAGGGAGCCAGGGGCTGTATATAAAAGATTTGATAGCCCTCTCGATGACTCACCAAGTCCATATTCTGTTGTAGCCCTTATGTTTATATAGATCGGTGCGCCCTCTACACGAATATCTGGCTGCACCAGCCTGTATCGCTTTCTCTGCGTGGGGCCACCGTAGGCCGTGAAGTTAGTCAAAACAAAGGCATAGATGTTTGTAGTGCCAAATCTATAGCCAGTGTCCATTTTGTAGACTTTACCGTCCTGCGCTCCGAAAAAACTGATCTCAGTTTCTGTCTCATCAATAGCAGACGCTGCGCACTTTACTTCGTCAGGAAATCTGGTTTTCGTAACCCCGATCAAATCAGGGCCGTTGAAGGAAAAATACAACCCGTCCTTGCCATTAAAAAGCCTGTATTGACCAGTGGCTCTATTAAGAACGCTGACGCTAGCAGTGCCAAACTCTTTTATTAAAGTCTTTACCTTCCCAGATAAAGATGCGTAAGCAAAGTTTCCGTACTGCTGCGCTGCAGCTAGACTCATCAAGCCTTGCCGATCTAACCCGACAACCTGACCACCAATGGACTCCATTGTGCCAGAGTAAGTGCCGGCCTTATTCAGATCATCGAGCTGCCAGTTTGCAGCCGATTCACCATATAAGGTTTTTGTTGAATCCTCGCAGCCAACGATCAAAGCACTAGAATGCTCTTTCAAGTTGGTTACGGTATCTCCTACCGCAATTTCCGCTGCTCCACCGGCGGCTGTATAGCCGTTCGGGTTGCCGATCTCTGATATTTGAAGAGATGACTGAACACCGAGAACAAGATGCTTTTTGTACCCAACCACATATGACGGGTTATCAGCCGTAGATGGCGCTCCCGTAGTGATTAGCGTGAAAACTGTGCCGTTAAACTCCGTGGCCTTGTCAATTCCGTTGACGATGTACATTGTTTCGTCATCGTCCTGACCGCCAAAATTGTAGTTACAAAAACGGTACGTTCCGCCCAGCGACCACGTTTTAGAAGAATTAACCTCTACCCAGCCGGTTGATGTGGCCTTATACATACGGCCATTAGTGCCATCTTCTCTGATCGCGTATACATTGCCCTTGTATATGTGCAGCCCCTTTACTGGGCCTGACCCTGGGACTGACTGCGTAGCAGTGCTTTGGCCGTCAAAAAGCGCATAGCCAAATATGCGCCGGTAGCCGCCGTTAGGCATACACTCATAATTAACGACATCCACTAGCTCCCCAGGGTTTAGGGAAAGCGGAGGCGCTTCTTGGTTCAAGCCGCCTGCTGCCGGAAAGTACTCTAGCTTTATGGTCATGCAAGGGACTCTGGCGCCACTATCCGAGCGAGCTGATCCCGCTCTAAATCAGCAAGCATTTCTTCGTAATACAGAAATGCCCGTTGTTCTAGTTCGGGCGCCTCGTCAAACTGCGCATAACAACGCAGCGCCTCATAAACAATAAGCATATGGTACCGCTCTGGCATGGCTGGCACGTCTGTACCATTAACCAGCGCTGACGGAGTGGCATACGACTCGAAGGTCACTGTTTTGTTTTCAGTTGGCTTCGAGTTAAAGCACAGTGTTCCGTCTGGTTTTATAGTCCAGACACTAGGATCACCGTCTTGAATTAAACGATACGCATCAGCAAAATCGTTGTAATCCTCTGATTGTAGATAGCCCTGTCCAATAGAGACTCTTTTAATTGTCTCTACCGTCGAGGGCAGGGTAATTGTGTTAGTGCTAGCCGTGAGAGTAGCGGTGCCGGTACTCCACGCCCAATTCCAGTCTGCACGAATTGACTGGATCTTTAGCCAAGCGTCATTTATCCAATCTACGACCCTGCCAAAATCCCCAATTTGGCCCGTCACAGTAGCCGGCCCGTCATCGGCAATGCCTGTCTCTCTGACAAGCCTTTGGCAAAGATCAAGAAAGTTCATGTCACTTCTCTATGCTAAATGGATACGTCTGGATGGTTTTAAAGGCACCATCTTTACCTGTTGGTACAGTCTGCTTAGCGTCAGTCAACACGCCCACTACTTCAGGAGGCACAGCTACTGGTTCTCCGCGCCGTATAAAGTAGGACTTGCCATTCACGCCTACATAAACTGGTTGCTGATCGTTCTCATCCTCCGATATGACAATGGTGATCCAGCCCTTTTTGCGGTCAGAATCGTCTACATCAGCAGGCTTGCTGCTTTCTGCAGGTTCGATATTAACGGCTTGACGGATCTTTTCTCTCAGAGTGTCGGCGCTTGGGTTGCCACGAATGGCAATGCCAAGTATCCGTGCTTGCTCCTTGAGCTCGTCAATACTGAGGTTATAGAGGTTGATCTCTGACATTTTGTTCTCCTGCGGCCCGAGGGCGGCTTAAATGAAATAAGGGGGCCGAAGCCCCCCGTTTACCGCTAGTTACTGCTTACAGCGCGGTAGCTGCTACTTCTGCTCTCACCATCCAAGACTGGTTGGCGATAAAGCTCTTGTGGTAGCACTTCCAACCAACCATGCCCTTCTGACCGAGGGGATCAGACTTGTCTAATTGACCAGGGTTAATGATCGTGGGAGTGATAGCCTCTGCGCCTTTGAGAGCAACGTGACCATACGCATCTTTTGCTACATAGACGATGGGGTAAACGTCAGCAGCAGATCCGCTAGTAGAGATCATGCTGCCAGCAGTACCGCCGGCGTCAGCAAAAGAATCGAGTACAGGAGTCAGCACATAGCGAACGTCCTCTACTTTACCGATCTCGTAAGGAATGGCTTTCATTGATCCGTACTTCTCAGTAGGGGTAAAGCCAGCCAAACCGCGAATATCGGCTTCTAGGTCAGTGTGGGCAAATGCAATGTATGCAGCCGCCACAGCTTCAGTGTTGAACTTAACCGAGCTAGAAAGCATTTGAGTAACTTTCTTGCCACGATTGTTCTTCAACGTGCGAGTAATCGCTCGCTGCTTGTTCAACGTGAGAACCGAGTTGACAGCATTACGCGCAGAGCCATTGGCGTAAACGACATTAGTTCCGCCACGAATGACACCCCACATAAGGGTTTCAATCGTTTCCATAGCCTGCTCGCCGCACATCATCGCAGCGTCTTTCAACACTGGATCTTCTGCCAGATCGTTCACGACGTCAGTGATTTCAACGACGTTACCGTACTGGCTAAGCGCGACTGTTACATCTTCGTAGCCGAGAGCCTGTGACGTGGGCGGTGTGCCTTCAGTCAAAGGGGTTGTAGCCACAGCCAAGGGTACAGGGCGACGGAACTTTACAGTGTTCGCCTTGTTCTTTGGCATAGGCTTGGTCATGCCGAATTTGCTGAGACACGCAATGGGCTCAGCGTGGGCCAACATTTCTTTCGCGGCATAGGCATTAGTACGCTGCGAAAGGTTGGAGTAAGTAGTAGATGCCACAGTAGTCTCCTCCTATTGAATGAGAGATTGGCAATTAGGGTTTAAGTAATTGACAAATCACCGCTCAAGGGGAGGTACCAGAATCTAACTGCGGCGAATGTTCCACATGGAACACGGCGGCAGCGATCCCTTAACGTCGCTTGTGTTAGGTGTGTGTCAGGTTGCAGGACGTTTCTAGTTACGGCGCTCGTCCAATTCAGCAAAGTAATCGAACGCGGCCTCATAATCATCATCAGGCGGCGCGATTTGCTGTGAACGACCTCCGCGAGAAGGCACGTTCTGCGCTTGTCGAAGCTGCTTTTCACGGCGTTGCTTCAGTGCTGAGTTATCCTGCTGTTGTGCAGGCATAACCTCACTCTTGTAGCTACGAATGAGATAAATGGCATCAGTTGCCATATCACTTTCGTACATTGCTTGTACTTGCTCGGGCTGCTGGGTAATCCAGTGCCTGAACTCTGGCGACTCTGCTATGTCGTTCCAGTCTGGATGTTCTGCTTCTAGCTCCGCGAATTGACCCTGGATGAAGTTATTGTGCTCGTTAGCTTGAAACTGCGCTATCGACTGCTCCATCTGGGCAATACGCTGATTTACGGGATCAAGCGCTGAACCCACTAACTGCTGAGCTCCCTCCGCTATGTCGGGATAATCCTCATGCAGTGCGCTTTTTTGTTGCGGGACGGCGTTCTGTATTTGGCGCTGCAGTTGCGCTATCTGCTCGTCCCGCTCTTTGATCTGTCGCTTGAAGGCGTTTTGCCTTCCCAGATCTGAATTGTACCTATGCCGTTCTTTCTGAAGCTCAGCTCTTGTTAAAGTAAGCTGCTCCTCTAGGCTAGGCGTGTCAGTTTCTGGAGCCTCTGGCTCTGGCTCGGGCTCCTCCTCACCTTCCGGCTCTAGTACCCGTAAGGTTTGCTCTTCTTCTTTTTCTTCTTTTTGTGCGGCATGACTTTCTCCTTCATCAGTTTCATCAGGGATTGACATTTCAAGGGGGGCTTCCGGAACAGCGTCACCCGCCAGCTCATCAAAGTGATCCTCAAAGGATCGCTCTTCATCTTTCTCGGTCATGGTAATCCTCGGCGGCTCAAACATCGAGCGGCTTTAGTCAGTAAGAGTTATACACTCTTTAGTGGCGCTGTAATGTCAGGCTGAGTTTCATCAGCAGCTAGACGCTCCAGCTTGTCAAGAATAATTAACGCGCCTCTCTGTCTTTCTGATTCACGGTCTGCAATTAAAAAGTCTATGCAATCCTGCCGCTCAGACTCTATAAATTTCAGTACGGTTTTCCAAGTAAGTGAGTGCGGGTCAATCATTCGTTATCCAAAGGTGTCATAGCCAAGCGCTAGGTTTTGAGTCTTGAGCTGGGCTTCTGTCAGCTTTGCATTTACATTAGCTGCCGCTTTGTCGCGGTCAGTCCTAATCTTTTCGACGTCAATCGCGGCCCTAGTCTGTGTCGAGTCGCTTTCGGATCTAAACTTGGTCTGCAGCCTAGCGAGCTCTATACGCTCCTGATACTCCAGCTTCAGCATTTCCAAACGCTCTATCTGCGCCAGTTTTGCTGACTCTAGCGCCATCTTAGACTGCAGCTCCTGCTGATCCATCTGGGCGTCAGCAGCAGCCTTTTGCGCGTCTAACTCGAACCGGCTCTGGTCTAGCTGCAGCTCAATCTGCTTGAGTTGCATCTTCATCTGCATTTCTTGCGCTCTAGGATCTACCTGCTGAGCGCTCATCATCTCGGCCTGCATCGCCTCCATCTCAGCGATTTCTTCGTCGCCAAGCGTTATGCGGTCATACGGTACCTCTAGCGATTTAGCTATCTCCCTATCTAGCTCTGCCCAATCGCGCCTCTTAGCGAACTCTGGGATAGCCATAGATAGGTTCGAGTAAATCATTAAATTCTCTTGTTGCTTCTCTCGCACAAGCAGAGCGCCGGATCCTCGGGCCTCAATACTGAAATCGCCTTTGATTTCGGCTTTCTCGTTGTATTGCATATTCCAGTCGTAGAATCTGGTAATCAGTGGGCGGGTAATATCGTCATCCCAGTTTTTAACCGCCTTGCGCAGCACAATGTTAGAGCTGTTCATCAGCATAGCCATGCCAGATGACGTCTTAGTTGTGTGCGGCCCCATCTCACCCTGGGCGATCAGCGGCAAATTCGTTTCTTCATCAGCAAGCTGCCTAGCCATACCAAAGATGTTGGCAAGCTCTACTTGATGGCTTGGCGTTGAAAAAGATGAAAAGGCTTCCTGTACAGATCGGGTTTTGTCTCGCAGATACCAGATCTTCTTGGGCGTCATGTCCCAAGATCCGTCTGCGGGATACAGTAATTCTTTGTTGATAACTAACTGATCTGCGACCGACAGGCCGGCGTTATCCATCATCATACGCCATGATGCGTTGATAACTTTCTGTGCGCTGCGCATTAGGCACGGCACACCAAATCCAAAAATTGATGACTCGTCCTTTTCCCAGTTAAACACTGCAAAAGGTCTGTCATCAGAATCCATAGGATTGATGGCAACCTTGATGACGTTATTGCCAGAGAAAAATACTGTCGCCTCTATCTCGTCATCGAGCTCGTCAATCTCTTCTTCATCCATTTGCTCGTCAGACATGGACATGGCATCCGCGAGCTCAGACTTAGAGATCGGGCCGTGATACTCCCAGATCTCATACTTATTGCCTTCGCCCACAGTATTGATACCCGTAATGTTTCGGATGTCATCTGTAAAATCTTTAGCAATATGAGTGTCTTTTGCGCTTGACTTAACAATCTCCCTTAACTGAGAGACTAATACCCCAGGTAGCTGTGCCATGTCCCTAAGCTGTTTCTTTGACAGCCTGCGACGTTCAAATACAAATTCTGCTTCCTCTACGTTTTTGGCGCTCATATCCGGATAGAAATCCCACGGATCTACGCGCTCGATAGTAGGCTCTAGCGCCTCAACGATCTGCAACACGCTCATGCCATCCGGCATGACGTCCCATCGCTTTTTGGTTCTGCCAATAATGATTGGCCCTTTTATGACTGCGGTACCTAGCTGGCAAGCGTCATGTATCACGTCCCTAGCTTTGATGTGGTACCGAGACTCTAAAAGCTGATCGTCTATAACCTCCTGCATGGCAAGTGCTGCTTCTGTTGCTGCAGCCTTTATCTCTCTCGCCTGCTGGATCGGCTCTTCTTCATCTGGCGCTTCCGGCTGCTGTTTGCTTATGTAATCTAGCTCTGGAACCGGCGTTGCATATAACCCAAAGTTACGATCATCTGTTGGAAACAGCATATCCTGCAGCCGTGCCTCTGCTGCATTGGTCTTGTTCCGAGTAATGTTTACAAATACCTCAGAGCCCTTTTGCCTAGCGAGCTTTGCAGACTCGTCGGCAGCATACTCA
>CEOW01089490.1_pt1 | contig 12600 bp, 8 predicted proteins | sample 530621 | NCBI WGS metagenome assembly CEOW01 (sample SAMEA2620734, study PRJEB7988) | marine metagenome | isolation source: saline water (ENVO:00002010), including | reverse complement strand
TATGCATCAATTTGGTCAGCTTTTAGCGTACCTGAGGCTCCTAATGTAGAAAATGTACCGGCCGCAGGTGTTGTACCACCTATAACCGTACCATCTATTGTACCACCTGTGATAGCGGCACCGCCTGATGCTAGTGTAGAGAATGTACCAGCGGCTGATGTAGTTGAACCGATTGCAACGTTATCGATTGCGGAACCTGCCGCACCGTCAACGTCTAATGTTCCATCAACGTCTAGTAATCTAGTTGCACCAATTGTAATGTCATACTGAGAAATAGTCTTACCAGCACCACCTTGTAGGTCTGCACTGTCGATTGTTCCACCAGAAATAACGTCACCTGATAATTGGTCATTTGCTAGAGTTAGTGTTCCACCTGATAGGTCAACTGTTCCGCCTGTGATGGCAACTGCGTTGGCATCTTGAACGGCCATTGAACCTAAACCTAAGTTAGAACGAGCAGTTGTTTTACCACCTGCCGAACTTGCATCTACTCCTAGACCACCATTTGCTAGTCCTAGAGCACCTGCAACTGCATTTGCAGAAGTAAGGTCTACTGTACCGTATGATACACCACCTGAACCATCTGATTGAAGTACTTGACCTGTAGTGTTTGTACCTTTGATAGTTAGTTCGTCAGATCCATTTACTTCGATAAATGAGTTATCTACATTTACTAGAAGTGTGTTACCTGATTTTGATAGTGCCGCACCGGCTGTAATTTGACCTGTACCTGTGAATTTAGTAAACGCAATGCTAGATACACCAACTGTAATTGGTCCATCTGATGTCATTACGAAACCTTGGTCTGAGTTTACAGTACCTTCTTCAACAAAGAAGAATGCACCAACAAACTCGCCAGCCGCGTCCATATCTGTCGCTCTTGTAAGACCAGAAGCATCATATGTATAGATACCGTTCTGAGTGTCAGTTGACTGGTCTTTAAGAAGGATACGGTCGCCTGCTGAAAGTGTTACGCCATCGATTGCCGCTGGAGGTGTCGAAGTGTTAACGTCTGCCGTAGATGCTACTCTAACGGAATCCTTAACATCAAGACCTGAAGCCACAGAATCAACGTAACCTTTCGTTGTTACGTGAGTATCGTCAGTAGGAGTTGCCGCACTCATTGTGCCAAGTGTAGTACCGTCTGTAGTGATTTTGAACAGGGAGTTACCTGAATCATATACTACACGACCGCCTGACTTGCCAAATTGTACGTCAGCACCAACACCTCTGATACCAAAGTTTTTAATGTCAGCCATTTTCGTTTCTCCTTAAGAATTAATAGCTATTAAGGTTAAGACATAAAATATTGAATATACAATATGCCCATCTATATTTTTCTCAATTTTAGTGAATGTGTGACCGGAAGAAACGTCAGTCAATGAAGTAAAAGATTAAGAACATCAGGCTAGAAACCCGGTAAACTTTTACATGAATATTTATCAGTTAATATATTGTGATTTTGTACGTAGTTTATACGTATGTTACAGTAACTTTAACTTCACCACCAGTTGCATTTAAATGTGATAACGAACATTTAATTTCTAATTCAGTTGCACCTGCATAATGAAAGTCTGGTGTTGTAGTATACGAACCAGCTGATTCAACATCATTTTGGTCTTCTGTCATAAATCTATCAGGGTCAGCCGTTGTACCTACTTCTAATGCAGGGACACCTCCTGAATATCCACTAAGTGGAGTTATAACTTCAACTAAAACACTAACTACTCTTGAGTTATCAGATATACGACCCATTGTTACTGTTTCTGTAGTTCCGAATGCTGAACTTGGTAAGTTATATGTATGTGAAATAGAGTTAGCATCTACTGATGCACTATCTTGTGTAGCCATAACATTCCATTGATTTCCATCCCATACATGCATACCCCATTCACCTTCACCTGTGTCTAAGATGTATGCACTATCTCCTGGTAATCTAGATGCCAAAGCATTACGAGCCGCTATATTTTGAACAACTACTGTACCTGCTTTACGTACACCTTGTTCTACACCTAGTCCTATAGCATAAGAACCAGTGTGACCAGATATTAATCCATAGTCATTTGTAGCAGAACCTTGTACATCTTGAATTATTATTTCACCACCATCGGCTCTTTGTAATTGTAAAACAAAAACGTTTGTACTACCTGCATATGTTGTATTAAGTGATGAACATGAATTCATACCAGCAAAGTTATTACCATTTGCATCTGCCGATGTATTAACAATAGTGATAGACCCACCAGTTAATTCTCTAATTACAAGATTACCTGAACTTACATCCGCTTCAATATTAGATATTGCCGCCGCATTAATATCAGCCGCCATATCATCTGCAATAGCAACAGGCATACCATAAGCCGCCTGACCTGCCGCATTTGTACTAAAGTTTACTGCCGAACCATTTATTGTTGCAGAGAAAGGTGTAAAGCCACCGATAAGACCATAAGCTGAACCATATGTAGCAATATCAGATTGAACTTCATTTGGAGCAGGACTTGCCACAGCCGTTACTCCATGGTCGGCTGTTTTTGCATTAATGTCTGTAACTGCATCTGTTACACTTACAACACCTAATGTGCTTGTAGTAAAGATTACATCTTCGCCATTAATGTTAAGTGTATCACCTGCAGTTGCTTGTCCATTAATAACTGAACCTCTTGCAACACTTGGAATAGCATCTGCTATTTTTAGAAATATAGCAACACCTGTATCAGTTGTTGTTAAATCTCCTGAACCATCTACTGCTGGATATACAAAATCTCCCACGGCGCCCGGTAGCCCTGGTACGAAATCGATTACTCCATTCGCTGGTCTTAATAAAAAGTTATTTGGTCCCGGACCTGGATGTGTCACAGTACCTACTAGTTTGCTAATATTATCTGCGGTTGCTACTTCAAATATTCCTGTAGTTTCATTCATACAAATAACATCGCCTTCTTCAAATCCATGTGCAGTTTTTGATAGTAAAAAGTTATCTGCTGGATTTAAATATTTGAATCTTGAATTAACGTTTGCATAGAAGTCACCTGATACAACACCAGTTGGTAGTGGATCAATCATAGGATCACCATTTTCATTAATTTGAAATACAACTGCTGGACCTGGAACGTTAAACATACCAGCACCTGATGAACTTCTAAATGTATTATATCTTAATCTATCTTCTACTTGACATGTAACAGTAAAAGCCGTTTTTGCAGAAATGCTTACAATCTGTAATGCTTTACCATCTGTAGCACCTGCAATAAAATCACCTACTACTACATCATAACCATTAAATTGTCTGCTTGTTCTAGTTAAATGTGAACCATGCTGAACAGTCGTAACAGTCATGGTAATTTCCCATCTATATGATTTTGGGTTTGATCCTCCACTCCACCATGGGTCTCCTTGACCATCATCATGTTCCCATTGTTTTACTGAGGTAGATGATGTTACTGTACAAGGAAGAACTTTAGCTGGGACATTAAGGTCAATAGCACTAGTTTTAAAATTGATTTTTGCCATTACTGCTTAATTCCTGTTTTTTAAATCATCGTAAATACGACCCACGCATGGGTATCTGTACCAAATGAACGTGATGCTCCTGTATCTGCCTCTCTTAAAGTCAAAGTTAAAGTTGAAGAACCTAAAGAACCAAAAGCAGTTGGAGATCCTGGAGATCCTCCTGCCGCTACTTTACGAGTTCCAATATCTTTGTTTAATGGCATAATAGCATATTCGTTTGTTGTTCTAACGTAACCATATATCAATATACCTGCTGGCGGATAACTATGTCCTGAGAAAGTAATTTCAACGTCACCACCTGTAGCAGAAAGAATTGTTGCACTTACACCACTTGAAGTATTAGAGATACTTGATAGTTGTCCTGCAGTTGAATAATTTAATTTAAATCTTTCTGTAGCAGTTCCACCACTACCTCCACCACCGCCTGATGCCGGTGCTGATGGTTTATATGCACTTGTAGAACTATCCCAAGTTAGTACGTCACCATTATTTGGTGTGTCTGTAGATACGTCTTGTAATTCTGTAATTGATTCATTTGTTAAGTCAGCCGCACTTGGTGCCGTTGCAACAAATTTTGTACCATCCCATGATAAGAAATTACCTGATGCAATACCTGAAATATTAACATCATTTAATTCTCCAATAGAATTAGATGAAAGATTTGCAGTTCCACCGTCAGTTGCTGGAGCCCATTCAGAACCGTTCCATTTTAGAACTTCATTTGGACTTGGTGCAGTACTTGAAACATTTTGTAAATCACTTAAATTTGCATTTAAAGAGAAAGTATTAGTGTTTAATTGTAAACCTGTACCTGCTGAATAAGTTGTACCACCTAACAAGTTACTGTTATCTGTTAAGTCATCGATATCTGCTGGTATAGTTGGTTTGTTTTTAATATTTGACCAATCTTGAACGTCTGCACTGTTAAACATCAAAGCAGTACCAGATGTTGTTAACTGATTTGAACCAATATATAATGAATTATCACTTAAGAATAAGTGTCTAATTTTTTTACTTGCACTACCAATATCATATGTTTCAGTTGTATCTGGTAAGATATGAAAATCAAATTGACCCATATATGATTCAACATCTGAATCACCATATGATCCACCGCCACCGCCTGATACTGTTGCTGGTTTCCAATATGAGCCAGCATTATCCCAAGTAAGTACTTGTCCATCTGTTGGAGTCGCATTGTTTACATCATTCAAAGCTGATAAGTTTGCGGCACCAATACGTAATGTTGCTCTAGTATCTGCTCTAGCATCTGTGTAGTATAAATTTGTTGAACCTTCTGCAATATCATCTGATGTAGGCTTATTAGTTAAGTTATTGTAGTTTCCATCAAATGTACTGTAGTTTGAAAGATCCGGTGGAGTAAATGTAAATGTACCTGTACCACTATCATAAGTTAATGCACCACCGCCACTTGCCGCGGCATTTGTTGCACTTAGATTACCTAGTGTTACGATACTTGGTCTATTTGTTAATGAATTATAATCACCATCAAATGTACTGTAGTTTGATAAATCTGCCGGAGCAAATGTAAATGCACCTGAAGTACTATTGTATGATAATGAACCATTGCCTGAAGCAGGACCTGTTGAAAGTGAAATTGCACTTCTGGCATCTGCATCTGTATATGATGTTGCGGCTCCAGTTGAGTCAATAGTTAATACACCACCTGCTCCAACTGTGATATTAATACCTGTACCAGCTTGAAGTTGTGTTTGTAAACGAGCATCTACTTGTGCATCTGAATAATATTTGTTAGTTGTACCTTCAACAAGATTGTCTGTAGTTTTACCATTAAATCTAGCATCAAATCTTGCATCTGTATAATAAAGATTTGCTGAACCTTCTGGTAATGAATCTGTATCTTGTAATACATTATCATCACCTGCTACAAAAGCCGATCCATTCCATTTTAGAATTTGACCTGATGCAATACCTGATGTATTAACATCTAGTAAATCACCTATTGATGCATTTAAGGCAAATTGACCTGTTACGTTGTTATAAGATAAACCAACACCTGAACTTAAGTCAGTTAGTGAAATTCCTGAACCACCAGTAGCAGTTGAGTCTGCCGCCGGTGCCCATTCTGAACCTGACCATTTTAATACATGACCAGTGCTTGGTGCAGAAGAACTTACGTTTGCTAAATCACCTAAGTTAGCAGGTATAGTTGGTTTATTTGTTAAGTCTGTATACGACCCTGAGAACAACGTTGGTTTATTAGTTAGATTTGTATAATCACCATCGAATATATTAACTGTTTGATTTTCCCATTCACCTGATGTGTTATTGTAAACTAAGAATTGACCATTTGATGTGCCTGTTATTGCAACATCTGATAAGTCATCGATAGTTGATACTGTACTACCGCCTGCTAATGTAGATAAGTCTACTGTATTACCATTAGCTATTGTTAATATATTTGTACCTGTGTTGAAAGATAATGTTTGGTTGTCTGTATCAGTAAACATACCTGCAAAATCAACTGTATTACCACCTGAAATTGAAAGTTGTGTTCCTGATAATGATAGTGATTGTGATCCACCACCCAATAAACTTGTTGTATCTGTCAAATCTGAAACGTCTGCTGGTATAGTTGGTTTACCTGTTAAATCTGCATATGCTCCTGAGAACAATGTTGGCTTATTAGTTAAATTATTATAATCGCCATCGAATGCATCTGTAATACCATAACCTGCTATTGTAGTTGGTGTGCCAGTTATACCTGACCAAGCTGATGTTCCTGAAATACCTGCTAAACTTACACTATTTCCACCTGATATAGATAAATCTGTACCTGATAATAGAAGTGTTTGATTGGCAGGAATAGTTGGTTGATTTGATAGTGAATTATAATCACCGTCAAATACGTCACCAGGCATCCAGTGACCCATTGCTTGTGACCAAACTAATGCTTGTCCGTTTGTTGGTGTATGACCTGCACTTGAAGTATCAACATCACCTAAATCTGTAATGTTCGATGCTCCTCCGCCTCCGGCTAATGCTGAAAGGTCTACATAGTTTCCATTTGAAATTGTTAGATAGTTATTAGCACTATTCCAAGATAATGTTTGATTATCTGTATTTGTAAATAGTCCTGCTAAGTCAACTGAATTACCACCTGATATACTTATATTTGTACCTGATAATGATAGTGATTGTGAATCACTTAGTAAGTTAGTTGTATCTGTTAAGTCTGATACGTCAGCTGGTATAGTTGGCTTGTTAGCTAAATTGTTATAGTCTCCATTAACTAATGGACCAATATCAATATTGTTACCACCTGATATCGCAATTTGTGAACCAGTAAGTGTTAGAGTTTGAGGTGTTCCACCTCCACCTCCACCGCCGCCTGCGCCTGCGTTATCGGCCGCAACCCAAGTGCTACCATTGTATGTTAAAATTTGTCCAGCAGTACCTGATATCGTTAAGTTATCAGCTAGTACGGCTGTACCTTGAAATGATTCTGCATAAACATCTTGATATCTTTTTGTAGGTGAACCAATATCAAACTGATTATCTAATGTCGGAATAGATGATTGATCCAGTCTTACATAAGGGTCTAAGTCTACATAAGGAGTAATTGTTACTGAATTACCTCCTGATATGGATAGAGTATTATTAGAGTATGAAAGTGTTTGAGCAACACCTCCGCCTCCGCCTCCGCCGCCACCAGCTGGTGCAGAAGCTACCCATGTTGAACCGTTCCAAGTTAGTACGTCACCTGATGATGAACCTTGTACTGTAAGATTGTCTGCTAATAAGGCAGTACCTTGGAATGTTTCTGCATATATGTCGTTAAATCTGTTTGTAGATGAACCTAAGTCAAATTGATTATCTACTGTTGGTGCCGTTGATGCATCTATTCTTAAATATTTTGCATCTGATTCTGCTTTTGAATATACATCAAGATTTGTTCTTGCATCTACTACGTTACCTATGTCGGATAAATTATTGGTTGCTTGTAAAAAGCCTGTAGTACTGATTGTACATTCAATGTTAAGTGTATCGTTAGCCTCAGTTAATGTAAGGCCTGCACCTACTGAAATACTTTTAAATTCTAATTCATTACTTGCGTTGTTCTGTTTGTATATGCCAGTGCCTGTACCAAGATTAGTACCAGAAAAACTTGTAGATGGGACTGATGCGTCTATAACTAATGCTGATCCATTGTCGGTGATGGTTAGATTAGTTCCTGCTACAAGACTTTTAAGTTCTAGTGCTGATCCTGTTGCCTGACCAATACCTTCACCAGTACCTGTATTAAGTACGGAAGTTAAGCCAGTAGAACCGCCTGCACCCGTATTAGTTGCATTGACAAATGCATTTTCACTAGCATCATAAACTAAAATTTGGCTATCCGACAAGTTACCAACTAGCTTAAATGTAGGACTAAATGGTTGTGCGTTAATGCTCATATCTGTCTTCCTTTAATAATTCAATAATATTTTCTCTACATAACCAGCATTTTGTAGGTTTGATATACCTAATGCTGACCTATCTAAAGATGCTCTTAGATAAACTAGATTAGCAATAAAAGTGAAACCTTCCACACCGGTGAAATTAGTATAATCTTTATAAGGTAGACCGCTGAATAAAATATCGAACCAGTCATCATCTGTTGGATTTTGTGCAAGAGAACCCTGCAATTTTACTCTTCCTGACAGATTTTGTCCATAGATAGCAATAGTGTGAATACCGTCCGTGAAGCCATAATAGCTATCACCTGGGACCGCATCACCTACTTTATCTAATTCTAAGGAACCTGTTTGCGATAATAATGTTACTGTCTTACGTGCCATATACCTTTCAACCCTTTCTTATAACTAGCAATTTATCTAAATTATAACTATACTTATTTATCTAAATCGCTTAATAAGACGGCTTTGGTAATGGTGCTAACACACTCGCTGGCAACGAAAGTTGCCATGTTCATGTCAATTTCTTCCAAACAATATAATGCATATAAGTTGTATGGACTGTGAATATATCTTCTATTTTTATGTCTAGCTACATAAAGTTTATCAAATTTTATCATATTTGAGTTCATTCTGTAGTTAGGATTATCTTTGTACATTTCAAATAAAGAATAACCTACATTTTCTGTAAAGTTTTTATTTGCTCTAAATTGTATTTTATATCTGTACTTTTTAAAATATAAAGACTTTCTGATATGAATTCTTTTTTCTGATTGTTCATATAATTCTGCTAGATTTTCAACTAATGGTTCTGAACGTTCTTCTTGTAATTCTACATATCTAGATGCGGCTTCGTCATATGACTTTTTAGTTTCAAAATATACATGAGTATGAGAACCATTATTAAATTTTACATCATCAAGTGTTTTCAAAAATTTATAACATCTCATTCTCATTTGTTCATCGTCAGTTGTTTTTGGATAATCGAACCACCATTTGTCATTTCCTTGTTTCAATGGATTGAATGATAAATCTAAAACACTAAGTTGTTTAGGGAAACTATAAAGACGTTTATATGTTATTTTATATGGATAAGAACCATAAAATAATTTTGATACTTTAACTATATTCAAATTGTACCTCATCATCTTCGATATCTACTGTTACGGTGCCTCCATTAACCAGCTTACCAAATAGTATTTCTTTTGATAGAGGTTTTTTGATATGGTCGTTAACCACACGTTGTAAAGGTCTAGCACCCATATCAGGTTGATATCCTTTATTACGCAACCATCTTTTTGCTTTTACTGATAATTTGATTGTAATATTTTTATCACGTAACATATCATTAATTTCGTTGATAGTTTTTGTTACAATCATATCAATATGTTTTGGTTGCAATGCTACAAACTCAACTGTACCATCAAGTCTGTTTCTGAATTCAGGTGAAAAGAATTTTTTAACTGCTTCGTAAGATGCACCTTCATTTGAATTAGTGAATCCTATTGCACTCTTAGATTGTTGTGCCGCTCCTAGGTTACTTGTCATAATAAGAATTACATTACTAAAGTCTGCCGTTTTGCCGGTTGAACTTGTTAATCTTCCATCGTCCATAACTTGTAATAAGAGGTTCATTACGCTTGGGTGTGCCTTTTCAACCTCATCAAGTAGAACAACACAATTAGGTGTTTCTTCTACATCATTTATAAGTTGTCCAGAACCTGCACCGCCTTCAGCATGTCCAACATAACCTGGAGGGGCTCCGATAAGTTTTGACACAGAATGTTGTTCCATGTATTCACTCATATCGTATTTTCTAAGTTTAACATCTAAGTTTGCCGCTAGTTGGCGACAAAGTTCTGTTTTACCTGTACCAGTTGGACCGACAAACAAGAAACTACCTATAGGTTTATTAGTTGGTCTCATTCCTGATTTAGAAACTAAGATTGCCTCAACTAATGTGTTTACTGCTTTGTCTTGTCCAAAAAGTTTCTTTCTAATATTACTATCTAAGTTTGCGTAGTTTGTATTTTCTTTTGCATCAATCAAATCTAAAGGTATTCTTGTAATTTTAGAAACTGCTTGTTCGATTTGTTCTTTCTTTACTTTAGAACCCATCTTGTGAAGTTTTGTTCTTGCACCTGCAACATCAACTACATCGATTGCTCTATCAGGATTGAATTTACCATGCATATATCTTTCAGCTAATTCAACTGCTAAATCTAATGCATCATCTGTATATTCAACTTCATGAAAGGCTTCGTAATATTGTTTTAATCCTTTTATAATCTTTTTAGTATTTTCTTTACTTGGTTGGTCAATAACAACTTTTTGAAAACGTCTTTGCAATGCTCTATCTTTTTCAAAGTTTTCTCTATATTCATCACTTGTAGTTGCACCTACACAATGAAGTTTACCATTAGCAAGTAAAGGCTTTAATAAATTAGCAACATCTATATTTGAACCACCAGCTGAACCGGCGCCCATTATCATATGAATTTCATCAATGAATAATATAACATTATCTTTTCTTGATAATTGGTCAAATACTGCTTTTGCACGTTCTTCAAATTCACCACGATATTTTGTACCTGCTACTAATGAAGTAACATCTAAAGAATAAACTGTTTTGTTTTTTAGTATTTCAGGAACTTGACCTTCAGAAATCATCAATGCAAGTCCTTCTGCAATAGCAGTTTTACCTACACCTGGTTCACCTACAACAATTACATTATTCTTTTTACGTCTTGCTAATACTTCTGTAATTTCTATTAATTCATCTTCACGACCTATTACAGGATCAATTATACCATCTAATGCTTGTTGATTTAAATCTGTTACAAAATCTTCAAATTGAACTGGTCCAGTTGCTTGTCCTGGCATAATGCCTGCGCCTGATGTTCCGTAATATTCTTTCTTAAGTATATCAACTGCTTTATCTCTTGTTGCACCTGCTTGTTTTAACAAATAAAAAGCATGTGAACCGTTCTCACTTAATAATGAAACAAATATATCACGACATTGTAATTTTGTTCTACCACTAAAAATAACTTGTGTAACTGCACGATTGAAAACTCTATCTAGTGATAAAGTTTTTCTAGGAGATACAGGTTTTTTCTTTAAAACAATATCATCACGTTTACGTAAATATTTTTCTAATTCTTCTGCTAAAAATGAAACATCAACTTTCATTTTGGTAAGCATATCGCTTACATCTGATTCTTCCATAATTGCATATAGAAGATGTTCTAATGTAACATATTCATGTGATAATGAATTTGCATGTTGTACTGCACGTTCAATAGAAAGATTTACTCTGTCTGCACTAGCCATGTTTTTCCTTGAATTTTATTTTTAATGTTAGATTACCTAAAATGTTTTTTACCACTAAAGTATCATTCATTCTTGTTTCATATGGAACGACAACTTCAAACGGTACATCATGACATTCAAAAGTTTGTTTAGTTCCATGTATTAAAGATAAATCTTGCTTTGTTATAGGGACGGTTATGGAGAGCGACCTTACGTCACTATTTTGGAGTTTTTTATCTTTTAACTGTATATATGCAAGTCGAACATCATCAAACTTTTGTCTGTCACCATCTCCTGTATCTGGGTGATGTTTCATCATAAGACTCTTGTAAGCCTTTTTGATATCATCGTTTGTTGAATATTTATCGATTTCTAGAACGGAGTACGGATTATTGAAGTTCATTTGAAAAGGTTCTTGATTGTGTCTATACCACTTCCCTCTGTTTCAACTGGAATTTCAACTTCTCCTTTTTGATTATTTTCTTCGATTACTTTTTCGGTTTGTTCGTAATATTCTCTATAAGCAACTATTACGGATTCTTGTTGAGATAATAATTCTAAGATGTCTGCTATATTTAAACTCAAGTCTTCATAGTGTTGAGCCTTTAGTCCAAATATTACAATTGGATCACCTCTTTCTTCTATTTCTTTAAATTTTTCCTCAACGTTTTGTCTAGTCAAAATCATGAAGTCAACATTACGCATGTTAAGAGTGGCGGTTTCAGGTAAAACTAATTTTGGTCTGTCTATAGGCTCAGCTTTATAAGTAACTGACTTTGGAACTGAACCGCAACTAGTTAGAAATATAGTTAGGGTTAGCAAGGTCAGGACACTGAGTATTTGCTTTGCTTTTTGTTGTAACATTTAGTTCTTCCTCTGTAAGTGGACTACCACTTATTATTTCTAAACATCTTAGCATATCTTTACTACCCTTGTCAAGTATTTTCTCGACTAAACCTGGTTTTTGTTCTGCTAGAAATGGTAAGTCATGTTCTTTAAGTTTATCTTGTAATCCATCTACTCGCTTCTTCGCTGAGTTAAAATCTGCTGAAACTTGATTATATTTTTCTTGTACTTTTTCTAAATCTTTTATAGTTTGTTCTAAGGCCGCTTGTGTTTCAGCTTGTGCCATTTCGGCTCTTGCGGCATTTTCGGCATATACACGAATCGTTTCTTGTGTGTAAGTATAATACTTCCACAGTCCAAAACCAACCGCACCTAATACTCCTGCTATAATTAAGTATTTTCTTAGTATTCCAAAAATAAACATTTATTTGTACCTAAAAGTTATACGACCCTTTGTTATATCATATGGGGTCATTTCTATTTTTACTTTATC
>CEOW01088631.1_pt1 | contig 12654 bp, 11 predicted proteins | sample 530621 | NCBI WGS metagenome assembly CEOW01 (sample SAMEA2620734, study PRJEB7988) | marine metagenome | isolation source: saline water (ENVO:00002010), including | reverse complement strand
TTAACTTTCCAGATAAAATTGCAATTTTTGGTTTTTCTATTTTCAAACTGCTTTCAAAAATTAGCCTATTATTAGCAATGTTTTTTTCGCCCTTCAATGCAGAAATTTCAAATTTGAAATTCTTTTCAAAATTGATATTTTCAGAGATCAGAAATGATTGAGAATAGTTACTTCTGTCGCGAAAAATCATTAATGAATTAGATGCTACTAATTTTCCATCATTAAGCAATGAAATTTGAACTTCGCCTTCTCCAGCATTTTCGCTAAAAAGTTCAATATCTATATACATAGAATTCTTGTCAAGCTGGTTGGGATAAATCAAAATATTGCTAATAGACAAATCAATGTTTTCCAATTTAGCATCTTCACTAATGCTTTGATTTAACTCTTCAACTTTTGCAAAATCTTTTTCATTTTCAGAACAAGAAATTACGAAAATCAAAAAAAAACAATTTATAAAGACATAATAATTAAAATGTTTCATCAAACAATCATTCCTCTAGAATATGCACTAAAATTTTTATCAAAATTAATTTTATTATTCTCTATTTTATGTTGAGCTAGAAAAGCAATCATATCAGCATTGTCAGTACAATATTTCATTGAAGGATAAATAATATTCTTATCAAGCCTATCAAGCTTTTCTCTTAATCTTTTATTAGCAGCTACTCCTCCACAAATAATTCCAGAATTAACTGAAAATTCATTCAAAGCTTTATCAAATTTGGCTATTAATGTATCAACAATTGCCTCCTGATAGCTTGCAGCAATATCTTCAAAATTATACATATCTTTATTTACGCAATTAATCAAAGCAGTTTTTAAACCACTAAAACTAAAATTAAATGAATTATCATTTATCATTGGTCTTGGAAAATTTATAAGACTTTTATTACCATTTTTAGCAAGTTTTTCAATTTCAGGACCTCCTGGATAATTAAGATTCATTTTTTTTGCGCCTTTATCAAATGCTTCTCCACATGCATCATCTAAAGTTTCTCCAAGAAGCTCATATTCAAACATATTTCTTACAAGCCATAGTTGAGTATGACCTCCAGAAACTAAAAGATTAATAAATGGCGCTTCAAGTTCAGCGTGTTCAATGAATACTGAGTTTAAATGGGCCTCAAGATGATTTATTGGGATTATTGGAATATCAAGAGCATGAGCTAATCCCTTAGCAAAACTAATTCCAGATAAAAGAGAACCCATTAGACCTGGTCCATTAGTTACGGCGATTGCATCTATATCATCAAAAGATTTATTTGCATCTTTGAGAACTTTATTAGTTATACTTGGTAAATACTTTTCATGTTCTCTAGAAGCAATTTCAGGGACAACTCCGCCATATTTTTGGTGAATAGATTGGGTTTTAGTGAAACTAGATAGAATTTCAAAGTCACTGCTTAAAGCAACTCCAGTTTCGTCACATGATGTTTCTATGCCAAGAATAATCAATTAATTTCTTTAATAACTAAAATTTCTAAATTATTTGGAGATAAATCTTTCCATTCAATTAAGTAGTCAGGCAACTCAATGGATGGTGAATAAAATTGTTTATCAGAATTCCAGTAATCAAAATCAATAATTACATCAATATCTTCTGGAAGAATATTTGTAATTTGTTCAAGCCCTCCAACAATTGTTAAAGATACTGTAGCTGGGTTAACAAAAACATTTACATCATTGGGTTTATTGATTAATTGTACAGGAATGTTTGTTACAATAGTTTCACTAATTGGTTGTACATTGATAAATCCATCAACTTTTTTAGGATCAAAACTAACTAATTTGTTAGGATTAACAATTTGCCAACTGTCATTTACCGAAGCTATTAAGTTTGATAATGTATCATTATCAGTAAATACAAAATCAATATCATTTACTGCTTCCTCAGGACCACCGATACTAATTGAATCAGGGGTAAATATACTCTTTAAAGCAATGTATCCTGGTTCAGTAGAAACTAATATTTGTGATTTTATAGGTACTTTTTTAACCATATACCTCTGTAATTTTATTTGAATATTTCTGGGGCTCAAAACCTCAACAAACTCTAAATCAAGAGAAGATGGTAAAACTATTTTTTCTGGATTTTCTTTATAGTATGAATCAAGCTCAAAATTATATTCATCCGTTATGCTACTTAAATCAATTACAGATTTAAAATCATCGGAATAAAAATTACTGAATAGTCTTAACCATATGAAAGACCTTCCAGAACCTTTTAAAGTAACAAAAATACTTTCCGGTACTTCTTCCTTATAAGTTTTTTGTTCTTGAAGGTTTCTTGCAACCAGCGGAATATCGAGATTGACTGTATATGAATCTTCACTCTTAATAAAAAACCAAAAAACAAAAGCTATAACAAAAGAATAAGCAATTCTTTTGAATTTTGTTGTATTAATCGTCAACATTTGATTCATCAAGCATTAAGGTAATATTTTTATCATCTGATTTAACCTCAACTACAAGTAAATCTAAAGAGTCACCCTCATTTAAAGAACTTACCATATTCTTCTTTTGATCTTTAGATATCTTATCCATTGGTATTAAACCTTCAATTTCTTCATCTAATTTAATAACAATGCCTGAATCATTCATCTTTTCAAATGAACCTTTAATTTTATCTCCAGATTTAAATTTAGATTCAATACTTTCCCAAGGATTTTCAGATAAATCTTTGACACTAAGTAAGACTTTTCTTTCTTTCTCTAAAATTTCTAAAACAACATATTCTATTGAATCCCCTTCATTGACAAATTCTTTAGGGTGAGATGGGTTTTTAGTCCAATGAAAATCAGTTGTTCTAATAAAACCTTCTAATGAATCAGTTAATGAAACAAAGGCTCCAAATTTGGTTACCTTATTCACAGTACCTGTTTTTTTATCTCCAACTTTTACAAGCTCAGAAATCTTTTCCCAAGGATCATCAGACAATTGCTTAATTCCTAAACTAATTTTCTGTTCACCTGAGTCAACAAAAAGTACTTTTGATTCTAAAGAATCTCCAACTTTGTAAGAATCTTGAAGATTTTGGACATTCTTTGTCCATGATACTTCGGAAATATGAATTAAACCCTCTATACCTTTCTCAAGCTCAATAAATATTCCATAATTCATTATACTAACAATCTTTCCTTGAACAACATCTCCAACTTTAAATTTGTCAGGAATACTTTCCCATGGATTGTCTACTAACTGCTTGAGTCCAAGAGAAATTCTTGAAGTTTCTTTATTAAAATCAATTACTTGAACATTAATATTCTGTCCAATTTCTACTATTTCAGAAGGATGATTTATCCTTCCCCAAGAAAAATCAGTAATATGGATCAATCCATCCACTCCTCCAAGGTCAACAAAAGCACCAAAGTCAGTAATGTTTTTAACTACGCCTTCAAGTTGTGCTCCAATTTCTATCTTGGTCATCAACTCTTGTCTCTTTTCGTTTAGAGATTCTTCTAAAATAGCTTTCCTAGAGACAACTAAATTCTTTCTCATCTCATCAACTTTGACAATCTGAAAATCAAATTCTTTACCAATTAAGTCATCAAAATTTTTGATTGGTTGAACATCTGCCTGAGAACCAGGTAAAAAAGCTTGGATTACACCAAGATCAACTACTAGTCCACCTTTAACTCTCTTAATGATTTTACCATTGACAGGCTCACCACTGTCGCAAAAATGCTTTAGTTCATCCCATCTTTTGATAAAATCAGCTTTGTACTTTGAAAGAGTGATATTTCCATCAGTATCTTCAAATTTTTCTAAAAATATATCAATATTTGAACCAATTTCAGGCAAATCCTTGTTATCAAATTCAGAACGATTAATTAACCCTTCAGATTTAAATCCTATATCGACCATCACATCACTATCACTTATTCCAATAACTTTAGCAGAAATTATTTGGTTTTCAGAAATATCATTGAATGTCCCCTGGTACTCTTCAGATAAAGACTTTTCATTATCTTCTCCAGGTTGATCGTCTGCGAAGGAAATTCTTTTAATATCAGCAAACAGATCTTTGCTTAAATAATCTTTAATATTTTTTTTATTATCTGTTGAAGATTGACTTTCTTCATTTTTTTGTTCAACAGCTTCTTCAACTACAGTTTCTTCTACAGTAGATTCATCCAATTTTAACTCATCAGAAGAAGTTTCATTGATATTTTCTTTAGTTTCTTTTGTTAATTTATCGTTCATTTTAGTTCTCTATATGTTTTAAGATTTGATCAACCTGCTCTTCAAAAGAACAAAGAGTTGTGTCAATAATAATTGCATCTTTAGGTTTTTTTAATGGAGATAGTTTACGAGTACTATCGTACTTATCTCTTTTTTCCAAATCCTCTTTAATTACGTTAATATTCTTGGCTTCATTTATTTTTTCAAAATCAGCCAACCTTCTTTTAGCTCTAATATCATAGTCTGCTTGAAGATAAAATTTATACTTAGCATCTGGGAAAACAACAGTTCCAATATCCCTACCTTCAACAACAAAATTACCATTTTCCGTAAAGGATCTTTGAATTTTAACCATCATTTCTCTTACATCCTTTAGAGCGCTGACTGCACTTACTTTACTAGTAACTTCTTGACTACGAATTTTCAAGCTTATATTCTCTTCATCTAAGAAAATTTGCATTTCACTTTCTGATGAAAAGTCTATATTTAATTTTATGGCATCTAATGACTCAGCTATTTGACTATCGGATTCCAGGTCCACATTCTTTTTCATAAAAAAGAGTGTTACCGCACGATACATAGCTCCGGTATCAAAGTACTGGTATCCTAGCCTTTTTGCTATTTCTTTAGCAGTTGATGTTTTACCAACTCCTGCAGCTCCATCAATAGTAATTACCATAAATGCCACGAAAGTTAGTTTTTCTTAGCAGAAATACCAAGATGTTTAGTTTTAATAAATTATGACTGAATTTTAGTTAAAAAATTCAGTTCTTTTTTTGATAGGTTTCTCCAACTTCCCTCAGCAAGATTGGAAAGCTTTATTTCTCCTATGCGAACTCTCTTAAGTGATATTAGATTTAGATCAAGGAATTTGAAAATTCTTCTTATTTCATTCTTTTTTCCTTGTCTAAGTATCATTACAACCTCAACATGACCTTTTTTTAATTCTTGTGAAACTATTTTGGCTCTTCCTTTTTGATTAGATCCTATGAAAATTCCTTTTTGAAGTCTTTTAATATTTTTTTCAGAGAAATATTTATCTGTAATAGCGATATATTCTTTTTCAATTTTATTTTTTGGGTGCATTAAAAATTGTGACAGATTACCATCATTTGTGAGTAAAATAGCTCCTGTAGTATTTTTATCTAATCTACCAACATGATTTAATGGTGGATTCTTAGGAACTAATTCAAAAATGGTTTTTCTGCCTTTTTCATCTGATTTAGTTGATATATATCCTGAAGGCTTATTTAATAAAATTGTAGTTAAGTCTACTTTATATTTGATTTTTTTATTATCAAGTCTAATGTCATCTTCAGGTTTAGTATCAATAAAAGGATCTAGAATAAGCTTACCATTTACAGTGACCATTGCTTCTTGAATTGCATTAATTGATTTTCTTCTAGAAAGTTCACCGGATGAAGAAATAACTCTAAAAAGCTTCATTATAATAAATCTTCAGATTCAACCAACTCAGAAACTTCATCAGGAGTAGGCATTTCACTTAAATTGCTTATACCAAAATGTTTTAAATAATCATCAGTAGTTTTATATAAAAGTGCCTTTCCAATTGAATCATCTCTTCCTTGAATCTTTATAAGATTTTTTGATAATAAATTTTTTAATACACCCTTACAATCAACTCCTCTAATTGTTTCAATATTTATTCTAGATATTGGTTGTTTGTAAGCGATAATTGCTAAAACTTCTAGTGCCGCATTTGAAAGCATGAGTTTTTTTGATGGAATAAGTTTGGAAATATATGGCTCATAGTCTTTCTTGCTAACCATCATAAATCCATCACCAATTGGTTTGATATAAAATGAGCTCTTCTCATAAAAATTATTAAGTTTTGATACTTCTTCTTTTAAATCAGGAGTATCATCTTTACCAAACACCTTAATAATATCTTTTTGTACTAAAGGAACAGTGGTAACAAAAAAAAGTGATTCTATGATTTTTTGATTTTTGGTCATGCTTCAGCAATAATTAATTTAATTTCAATATCTTTAAAGTTTTCTTTCTGTAAACAGATAATTTCTGACTGCTTAATCATTTCTAACAGTGCAAGAAATGTAACAATAATTTCGATTTTTGTTTCAAGTTTTTTAACAAGTTTTTTTAAAGATAAAACTTTTTCTGTTTTAAATCCTTGAAGGATGAAATCTTTCTGATCTTTCAAAGAAACGGTTTCTCTGTAAATCTCAAAAGAATCCTGTGTTGGCGCATTGTCAATTGCTTCTTTAAAAATCTTAGAAATATCAAATAAAGTTACTTCATCCAAAAAATCAGATACATCTGGTGACTGGTCATAGACAACTTTTGAAGAAGATCTAAAAAAAGTATCTTTATTTTCGAAGTGTAAGTTTTTGAGCTTGTTAGCTATATTTTTATATTTTTTATATTCCAGTAGTTGAGCAACCAAGTCTATTCTCGGATCATCAATATCTAATAACTCTTCATCAACTTGTCTGGGTAAAAGCATTTGAGTCTTAATTCTTAATAACATGGATGCCATAAATAAAAATTCGCCAGCAATCGAAACATCAAGTTTTTTTGCTTCATCTATTACAGAAATATATTCATTTGTAATTTGAGTAATCGGAATGTCATAGATGTCTATTTTATCTCTTTTTATAAAGTATAAGAGTAAGTCAAGGGGTCCTTCAAAGTTTTCTAACTTAATATTAAACATTTAAGGTAAACCGACTGCATTTTTAACTTTGTTAAGGGTTTCTTGAGCAACTTCCCTAGCTTTATTTCTTCCTAAAATCATTTTTTGATTTACTTCATCATCATTTTTGAGCAATTGCTCTCTCTTGGATTTATTCAATTCAAAAAAATTGATAATAGTATCAATTAATTCTTTTTTAATATCCATATATTTTAAACCAGGAGTATCATACCTATCAGCAAGTTCTTTTTTTGAATCATCATTTAAAAATAATGAGTAAATCTTAAATAAAGGCGTATCTTTATCTTTAGCTTCATTTAGTCCAGCAGAATCTGTGACAATATTCATCACTTGATTTTTAATAATATCATTTTCAGCAAAAATTGGTATAGTATTATTATAAGATTTACTCATTTTCTGGTCATCTATCCCAACCACAACATCACCTTTATTATATGAACGAATTTCAATTTCAATTTCTGGTATTGTAAAAATATCTCCGTAAATATTATTAAATTTTATAGCAATATCTCTGGTCATTTCAAGATGTTGCTTTTGGTCTTTTCCAACAGGAACCATTTCAGATTGAAATAATAAAATATCTGATGCCATGAGAATTGGATATGAAAATAGACCCATATTTGGCTTCAATCCATTAGCGATTTTATCTTTATAGGAAGTAGATCTTTGCATTAATCCTACAGATGCAAAGTTAGATAAAATCCAAGCTAACTCTGTTACTTCAGGGACATGAGACTGTATCCATAATGTTGACTTATCTGAATCTATTCCAAGGGCTAATAAGTCAATAAAAGCCTCTCTAGTATTTTCTTCAAGCTTTGCTTTGTCATGAATTGATGTCATAGAATGATAATTTGCAACAAAACAAAATAGATCAGAATCTTCCTGAAATTGGACCATTCTTTCAATCATACCAAAATAATTGCCGATGTGAAGCTGCCCAGAAGGCTGTGCACCGCTTAAAATTCTTTTTTTCATATATTAATTTTTATTGTGAAAGAGGTATTCTTTCCAACCTTCATTCTTTTGGTTAATATATTGATTAAAATACATAAATCTATTTGGTTTTTTTGGAACTTTCATAAGCTTCATTTGCGCTTCAGCTAAAGTTCTATTTCCTTTTCTTGAATTACATGGGGAACATGCAATAATTAAATTTTCCCATGAATCATTACCACCTTTTTGTTTAGGAATAATATGATCAATAGTAAGATTAGATTTAGAGCCGCAATATTGGCAGGAAGAATGATCTCTCATGAGTAAATTTTTTCTATTAAGTACTACGTCTAGACTATTAAATGAAACATACTTTTTCAATTTAATAACACTGGGAACTCTCATTTTCATTGAAGGAGAATGCATGTGATGATCATAATTCATAAGAATATCTACCTTATTTAAAAAATATAAGCACACAGCTCGTTTAGAATTACAAATGCCCAAAGGTAAATAACTGGCGTTTAATATTAATGTTAAGTCATTTAGATGGCTTGAATTATGTTTAGACATACAGCAATTTATAAATAATCATTTACATTGTACAAAATAAACTTTAAAGTTTTATCGTAAATGTAGGGAATAAAGTGAAAATCTTTAGCAGTCCCCGCTACTGTAAATACTGAGATTTAACAAAATCCATTCAACATAGTTGGAGAAGGAGTTAAGTCACTTTTAGGTATGAGCCAGGAGACCTTATTTACATAATAATAATAAACTTCGGAGGAAAGTATGATGAAACAATCATATATATTTTTTGTTTTAATTCTATCAAATCTCTTTGGTCAATCTTATTCAGGTATTGTAAAAGATATTTCAGGAGAACCAATTTCTTATGTAATTATTGAGGAAATTAACTCAAACTTAGAAAATTCAAATTGGACTATGTCTGATGATAATGGTGGATTTACAATTAATGTAGACAAAGAATCAGATATTCTTTTTAAAAGAATTGGATTCAAAAATATAACTATCAAACCGAACGAAAGATTATCAAAATATGTTACAATGCCCTTTGACAATATTTCGCTTGAAACAGTTGATGTTTATGGTAGAAATGAAAATGAATATTTAAGAAATAAAACTTCTTTTAATAATTTAGGAACCTATTCTAGAGGAGGATCTTTAAACCAAATTCCTTCATTAGAAATGAGGACATATGGAGGTTATGCCGGTGTAACATCAGCTTCATTCGACGGCGGTTATGCCAGACACACCAAAGTTCTTTATAACGGAGTGGATTTGACAGATGCTATGAATGGACAAGTTGATCTTTCTACCTTACCATCTTTTGCTTTACAGTCCATAAACTACAGACTTAATTCTGGAACCAAATATGGTTCAGGGTCAATTGATGGTTCGTTAAATATTAATAATAGTATAAAAAATAACAATGTTTTCTACGGTGTTGGAGATTTTGGATTTTCACAATTTGGAGCTAACTATTCTGTAGAAAGAAAAACATCAAAAAGAAATATAGTTTTCGGAAAAACATCATATGATGGGGATTTTAAATATAAAGATGTAAATGGTGAACAAGTTAAAAGATCTAATAATTATTTAGACCAATTTTTCCTATCAATTGATAGACAATTTGTAATAAATGATAATTTTATTGTCAATATGATGACTTTAAAAACAGAAAACACGCGTGGCGCATCAGGAAGCACTAGCTTTCCCTCACCCAATGCAACTAGAACAGATGATTTTGAATTATTTGCACTCTCTTTTAATAAATTTTTTGATAAAGGTTTTTTAAAGGTGCAAATGAATCGTTCAAATAATGATCAGGTTTACGATGACTCAAATGCAGATTTTCCTGTTTTTAGTGAACATAATTTAGATTACACTTCGTTTGGTTTAAAAGGTAAACAAATGGTAAGTGAATCATTCAATTACGAAGCTTTACTTCATCAAAAGACTGAAAGAGTAGATAGTAGTGATTTAGCAAGACGTGAGCTAAAAACAACTTCATTGTCATTAACAGGTAATTATGTAAATCTTAAAAATGATTTTAAGATATCACCTTCATTGCGATTTGATTCTAGAGAAGAAAATGAAAAATCAACGTTCAATCTAGGATTAGAAGCATTAGATCAGTTCAAAAAATCAAATAGTTCTTTTGATTTAAATTTAGATATTGGATCTTCGTTTCAATTTCCAACAATGAATGATTTATTTTGGCCAGACGGATTATATAGTGGAGGAAATCCAGAATTAAAACCGGAAGAAAGTGAGTACATGGCTATTTCTGTTTCAAATCAATCTTCTTTAGGTAAAATAAAATTAACTGCCTCATTTAAAGATTATGAAAATTTAATATTATGGCAACCTAATGAATCCTTTAAATATGTTCCAATTAATGTATCTTCAGCTGAAAGAACATCATATAATTTGCAATACCTTAAAGAGTTTTCAAGGGTTCAAATGCAACTAACATACAATCTTTATGATTCTTTAGATAAAGATATGGATAAAAAGTTACTTTATGTGCCTGATTCATCAGCAAGCTTGTTACTTATTTTTAAACAAAATAGCTCTACTAACCTTTCGTTAAATTATAAATTAACAGGAGATAGAATTTTACAATATGGATCTGATTGGGCAGATCAAGTAAATGATAAATCTTATGGACTATTGAGTTTTGGATTTTCAAAAAAAATAGAATTAGGTAATGACCAGAATGTAGTTAAAGCTAATTTGACTGTAGATAATCTTTTAGATGAAGAATATATTTCAACTATAGGCTATCCAGAACCTGGTAGGAGTATGAATTTTACAGTTGAATACCAGCTTTAATCATCAAATTCCCAGATGATGCCAAATGTTAAAAGACTGCTCATTGGATTATAAAATTCGTGATTTTTTAATGAGTAGTCTTCATTTGAATAGAATTTTCCTAACGCATTCTGAAGGCGTATAGTCAACAATACATCTGATATTGCAACCTGAGCATCAAAAGAAATATTTACATAATCATCGCTATCAATACTATCATTCAATTCAGGCATATTTCTGAAATAATTAAAACTAAAATCTGAATTATTTTTTGACATGTATTGTAAGCTAAGCTTCCCATTTACTCCCAAATTATTTTTTATAAATGAAAGGCTATAAAGATAATCTAAATTAATAATATGTGTTCTATTTGAGCTTATTAGACTATCATAAAAATTATAAGAATGATTTAAATTTATTTTTCCATATTTGAATGGAACTTTAATATTTGTCTGAAGTGATAACATATCATCATTAACAAATTCATATTTATCAGCCTCAGGAATTAAAATTTCTCCTAAATTAATAGGGATAATAAAATTATCAGCTTTTACATATTTTAATGAAGCGGAAAGATCTATCTTTGTATTAAAGTTATAGGTCAATGATAATTTCTTCCACTCTTCAACTTCATTACCACTAAATCTTCCATTACCTGAAAAATCATAAGCATCAAGTAGAATCATTGAATGTTGATTTCTTGTCTTAAAAACTAAATTAAGATTTCCAAAAGTATTGTTGTAGCTGATATTAGGCTTAAAGTTATCTTCAATGACATCAATACCATATATAAGCTCGCCAAATGGGTAAACACTTTGATTGGTTATGGTTAAAGCATTTAAAGAAAATCCATTTGAAGTTCTTTCATTAAGATAAAAACTATTATTTAGAATAACATTTAATGCTAAAGAGTTATTATTTTTTATTAAAGCTTTAAACCTATTCCTATCTAAATCATATTTGTTATTAATAGCATATTCATTAATAAGTAAAGATTGAAATTTACTTATGTGATTTAATTGTAAATCAAAAGTATAGTCATTTTTAATGAAACTATTTCCAACTGTTAAAGATAAAAAATCAGAAAATTCGCTATTCAAAGATGAATCAAAATCAGGAGAATTAAAATTGAATTGAGATTCTTCTCTAAAGTACCCTAAAGAAGAATACAATTTATTTTTATCAAATTTTTTTGAATAGTCAAACTTGTAAAATAAGCTTAATGGAGGGGTTTCAGCATTTGCAAATTCTGAATATTGACCAAAGAAACTTTTCTTTGATCCCGTAAATTGAAATTTTTCATTTGGTGAATATTTTTTCAATCCAACATTCAATTTATCGAAACCATAATCACCAAATTCATAAACAAATTTACTTTTAACATAAGATGAATCAGCTGAAAGCTCTTCGAAATTTAATTTTTCAAATTTATTGTTAAAATTTTTTGAAGATCTATCAATCAATAAATTTTCAAAAAATAAATCTGAATTCCAAATCAGCTGATTGTTTTCTATAGGAACTGCATATTGTTTGGATATATCAAAAGGAATACTTTCTTGAGTAAAAGCAATTGAAGCTAGAAGGTAAAATGAAGCATAAATTTTTTTATGATTCATCTCTTCTTATAAAATTGATTTTAGAATCTATAAAATTTATTGAATGCAATAGTATTGCTTCAAGCGTCTGAGGCTCTACAGGACTCTGCCATTCTTTTCTTCCTTGGTATGATAAAATTAGATGTTCTAAGCTAAGCTTGTCATCTTCTGGAAAATTTTTAACTTCAGAAATATATTTATTAACGATATCTCTTGAAATGATAGCATTGCCTACTAAAGATTTATGATTTGATTTAGAAATTGATGAACCAAGATTTATTGAGTAAAGCTTGCCAATTTGATGAAGACATACTCCTGAAATCAGTAAATCAATATCAATGTCGTAGTGTGAGCCAATTTGCTTTGCAACTTTTAAAAGTGATACTGTTTGCTCAATTAATCCAT
>CEOW01057051.1_pt1 | contig 12720 bp, 19 predicted proteins | sample 530621 | NCBI WGS metagenome assembly CEOW01 (sample SAMEA2620734, study PRJEB7988) | marine metagenome | isolation source: saline water (ENVO:00002010), including | reverse complement strand
AATTCTAATATAGTTTTTCCTATCTTTCTTGGCAAACCATATGTTGATCCCAAACCCCTAATTGGTTGTACAGAATCAATAGGCAATGTTTCTACTTCTACTGTATAAGTTAATCCTATATCACAAGCACTTGCAGGTAACTGAAATTGTGCCACTCCATTTGAATCAACTGTTGATGAGCCATAATATCGTATATCATCATCTTCATTAGAACCTGATGTAGCGTGTACTATTTTACCCCGTAAATCAGGATCAGTATTTAATCCTGTAAAAACTCTACTTGTTGTAAATATTATACTTGCATTATCACTTGCTGATAAACTTTGATCTACAACAATAATATACTCTCCAGATGTTCCTGTGCTATTAACACTTTGTATAGTATATTCTGTACTTGCAGAACCAATCTTAAACTTTTCTCCTGTAGTAGGTGCATTTGTAAAACCATCAGCAACTATTTGTCTTGTTGATGAAAATGTACCATTTACAAGAATAGTGCCGTGTGGTTGATATGATGAACTTAATACTTTACTTACAGAGCAATCTGTAGGCAAGGCAAACATAGAGTTAGATATTTGTTCAAGATAATATTTTGTTGCTCCATTAATTGTTCTTTTAACAACTGTATATAAAAAAGATGTAGTACCTGCCGTAGATTCAAAGTTACCATCAGTTTCCCATACAACCCAACCTGCTAGTTTTTCTTGTCGTTGTGCAGAGAATACTCCAAGCGTACCATCATCATTAGCAAAAATAATCATCTGTTCAGTTTTTCTACCTGTTGATTTTATAATACCTGTATCTTTTGGATTAGATACAGCTTGTGGTGAAAGAAAAGTTATAACAGTAGGTACATAATCTTCTGTTGCTGTATTGTAAAAGAACTCTCGTACTGTTTTACCATTAGGTTGTATAAATATTGCCGCCCCATCAAATAATCTTGGCATACAAGTTTGTGTGCAACCTAAACTACTTTGTCTTTCTAATCGTAAATCTGAGGGAGTAAGAGGGCGACCTGTTTGTGGTTTAAGATAAAACTCACCTGTACTTGTAAATACTTCTAAATGTTTACCTGCAATTAAATGTCTTATCTCATTGATTTGGTCTGATGATATAGAAATTTGTATAGAATCTGTATCTTCACCTGCACCTACATCAAAATTAAAAAAGTCCGCTGATTGGCTACCTGCTATAAAATCTGATATAGCACCTCCACCAAAAAACAATCTTTGTTGATGAAACTTACAAGTAGATGGAAACCCATTAATATTACTATATACTTGTTCGTCCCAAGCAAGAGTTGGTGGGTGTCCTATAATTCTAACATTTGTACCACCTCCATCACCGGAATCACCACCTGTATCTGAATTATCTGCCTCAAATGTATATCGGTCATCATCTAATACTGTTATTGTTTTTGCTCCATTTAGATTGGCAGCTGTTATACCATTACCATCTTCATTAAGTATTGCCTCTGCTCCTTCAACAGTAATTGTAACACCACTAGTAAATCCATGTGCAGGGTGTAAAACTGTAACTGTACTGTCGCCTTCTTCAGCTTTAAATGGATCATCATCTAATTCTATTCTTACATCAGCTTGTAATGTTCCTGTCAATTCTGTTGCAGAAGTATATCCTGTTATTTCTATTTCTGTGCCGTGATATCTAATATGTTTACCAACATAGTCAGATGTAAAATATGCACTACTTGCAACTATATTAACTGTAGAGTTTTTGGTTGTTTGATCTATATCTAAAGTAATAGAATCATCTGCGAATTTAAAATAAGGTTGATATATTTTCTCTTGATTAGTGCTTACCTTAAATGCAAAATTAGCTATAGAAAAAGTAGTTGCACCTGTTCTTGTTAATATTTGTGGAGCAAACTGTTTATGGGTAATTATCATTGTATCACCTTGTTGTGTATATGTAAGTTCAAATAACTCTGCCGTTGTCCATATACAACCTGTTATACTTGATAGCAATGTCCCATTAGTTGAAAAAATTTTGCATTTTGTGTTTTGAAAGGCAATTATATACTCTTGATTTTCATTAAATATAAAAGGTTCAATTCGTGTTTCTTCACCTAAATCATATCTAAACAATGTTCCTTGTCGTCTTTCAAGTGGGCCTTGGTTAAGAACAAAAACATTTCTTGCTTTTTTTAATGCTTGTTGAAATGCACCAAGATCAGTTCGTGCAATTAAGGTTTCGTCTACTTCACCACGAGTAAAACTGTTTTGATGTACTCTTTGTGTTCCCATTCATTAATTACTACTACTTGGTACAACTGCTCTTATACCATCTGCAGTACCTCTGTTTCTAACTTCAATTAATAAACTTGTATTTAGTTTTCTTGTAGTTTGTGTTTGTGATTCCATACTTCTTGCTAACACTAGTTGTTGCTGTCCTCTTTTTTGATACAGCATAGAAAGTTGATCATTTCTTGCTATTGCTCCTGCAAATAAACTAGCAAGTTCAAAAACTACTGCTTGAGTAAAATAATCTGGAAACTCCTTTTCGTGTGGTTGAAATGTATAATGACAAACTACCACATCACTTGAACTTGTATTTGTATATAATTCTTCATTATATCTATCAAATACAATCACATTATCTGACACAGTAACAGTATGTATTAGTATTGCATCATTTGGTATCTGATATGCTGAATCCCATTTATCTAACGGATTTGTAGACAGTTTTGTTAGTTGTGCTTGTTTTGTTGCAAATCTCCATCTAGCTTTTGTAAGTAACGAGCGTAATGTTGTTTCATATAACTGATTAGCTACCTTACTTTCTACAGTATTATCTGTAAATGAAGCGATTGTATTTGCTCCGATTAAAACTAAACCTTGATTACATATATCTATTTTACTTACCATAATTTAAATATCGGGGGAGTTGCCTCCCCCAATACCCTATGTACCATTAATACAAGTAACTGTAGCGGCCGCCGTTGCACTTGATACAACAAGGACATCTACTGTTCTTGTGCCACCTGTAGACCCAACAGCAATGATTACATCATTCTGTTTAAGCTGATTGGTAGCGTCATTAAAATAACCTGATCCTGCAATAGTACCTACAGCATCTGCAGAGTTGTAGAGAAATACATTTTGATCTCCACCACCTGCAATCTTTTTTAAGTTTGCTTGAGTAAAAGCCATAATGTTTCTCCTATTCCGTTATTTGACATTCTATCGCACCATCATTGTCAATCATCACAGCACCCATAGACATATATGAAGTGATTAGATTACTGACCTTTTCAGGGATATAGTTTACTTCAGTTCTGATATCAGAACCCATAGCTAAACCAACAGATGATCTGTGGTAAGCGTGGCAATCTCTAGTTGTACTAGAAAGCGACAGACCAGAGAAAGAGAACCATAAGAACCCTAACCATCTCTTAGCCGTCATACCACCTGCATATGGTAATTCTTTTTCACCGATATACTCTGCTCTTGAGAATTGGTCAATTTGTAATAAATCTGCCCAACCTGCTGAGGATACAACAAAATATCTTTGTCCATCATCAGGAACATCAGCTTCACCAAATGCTTCGTAAACTGTTAACGCCTTTGCAAGTGTTAAACCTGCAGAGCCGTGTACGACATTGTTACTATTAGATCCTGCATCTAGCACATCAACAATAAGTTGATCTGTTTTTCTTCCTAGAGCAGAAGCGGCTGATTGAGAAAGAACTTGTCTTTCATCAATGTTAGTTTTCAACTCATCTAATCTATCAACATAATCCGCCGCATAGAAATCAGATAGAGTTACATCAACTGTATTGTGAGTTATTTCCATAGTTGGAACATTGGCGTGTCTTGATTTCTCAGTTGCACTACCTTTGCCCACCTTTTGGAATCTCGCTTGATTGCCTTTTACATTATTAAGCTGTCTTACTGTATTCCTCAGTTTTGAACCCATACGCTGGTACGCCATATGGACTTCTGATTCAAACTGCTTAATAAAGGCAGTAGTAATGGAAGTTGCCATAACTATCTCCTATAAAGTTAATATTACAGTTTATGAATTGTCCGCAGATTTCTGATATCGGGTTATCCAACGAGGGCCACACACATTATCTATGGGTTCACCTTTAAAACCTTTCGGCTCTAAATAAAAATACTTCATTTTTACATTTTTGACAAGTATCTGTTTATTTGAAATTTTAAATCCCATATATTGAACCCATCTTAGCGTTGCTTGTTGTTCTTCTGTAGCTACATTCCAAAGGAATTTGTACTTACTAGCTAACCATTGAAACACTCTTTTTTGGTTTTTCATAAACTTAAAACTGTTAAAAGGTTCTTCGCTACTTAGCCACCACGCTGTACCTCTTTGTGGATTGTTTTTTTCTCCACAACAACCAAACATAGCTACTACTTCGTGATTATCTTTGTACACAGAAAATGTATGCACATTAGGTCGGTTAATTCTAAATGGATATAACAATACCCATAATGGTTCTTTTCCTGTAACTGCTAGTTCATACTTGTCCGTTTGCTTTAGTTTTTTAGCTAAAACAAAACAGTCATCAGGAACTGCTATGTCCATATACATTATCTATAAAGTCTTTGGAAAGCATCATCAACTTTTTTAACATAAGACTCATCTCTTTCTTTTGGATCAAAGTATCGGGGATCTTTCATCATTTGTCTTACATCATCAATAGTTAATCTATTTGCAGGTTCAGTTGGTGCATTTGATATATTTTGATTTTGCATTTGCATTACTCGTTCAAGTATCTCAATACCCTGTGCTGATTGTCCTAGAGTAGATTGCAATAATTCATAGTCGTCTGCTCCAAAATGACTTTGGGCAAAGGCATCTACAGCATCTATACGAGCATTTGCATTTTCTCCAAGTTTATTTGCTTCCTCTTCTAAATTTGGCTGATAATGTGCTTGAGCATTTATAAATTTATTAATACCATCTTCAAACATTTCTTGGTTGTAAGCATTCTCTTTACAATGATCTATCCACCAATCAAACAAAGGATTTTCAACAACTTGTTCTTCTGTTATTTGTTCAGGTAGTGCAGGTAAAGCATATTCTTCAGGAACTTCGGCATCAGCTTCATTAGAAAGTTCATCTATGATTTGATCTCTAAGTTCTTCTTTTTTTCCTCCAACAAACTGTTCTAAATGAGCGTTAGATTTTAATAACTCATCTGTTCTAATCTCGCCCGTTTCTGCATTCCAAAATTTTTCAGGAATATTTTCTGGACGAATATGACCACCTTCTTGTGGTTGTTCTGACAGGTTTTGTGGTTCTTGTGGCTGTTGTTGTGGTTGAGCTTCTACCTGCTCTTGTGGTTCAGGTGTTGACTCTTGTACTTCTTCAACATTATCTGACATCTTGTTTCTCCTTTATGATGTTTTGACTTCGTCCCTTATTAAGTCGGCGTTGTATTAAACCTACAATATAGCGTTGCCCTTCTATATGGCGTAGTTGATTATCAGAAATTTCTGATCCTGCTACAGCTTCTATAGTTATTTGGCGAAGATATTTTAAGACCTCTGCACCTGCATCAGTTTTAAAAACACTTTCAAAGATAAAATTAAGACGGGTTTCTTCGTCAGGGTTTCGTTCAAAATTATCTAATCCTACTATACGATTAGGTTTTGTTTTCATTCTACTTTTATATCACCCTGTAAATGATTTTGCAACATTAGATACTTCTTGTGGACTTATTCCTTGTTCTTGCATATTTGCACCCATTTGCTGTAACTGTTGTCCTGCTTGAATCATTTCTTCATCTGACCTTATCAGTTCTTCAGGAACACCTAATTTTTTAGCGATAAACTTAGCCATATCTTGTTGCTTAATTAACAAATTAGTTATTTGTGGGCCAACTCTACCTTGAAGCATAGCAACAAATCTATCTATAGTAGCAACATCTTGTTGTTGTTGTGCCTGTGCAAGTGGCGAAGATGATCGTATTTTTATTTCTCTACCATTTACTGTTGGTATATTTATTCTTCCTTGTTTCTTTAAAATATATATTACTCTCTGTAACACGGGATTAACTAATTCAGCTTGTAATCTACCAAACGCCGCTCCTATCTGACGAGAAAGGTCAGCCATTCTTTCTGCTACTTCTGTAGCTGACATAGGTGTTTTTTGATTAGGATTACCTAACATATCATTGTATAATGCTTTTTTTATATTTGTTCGCATATCCTTTACAACTAAATCAGATACTTGGAAATTACCTGCAGGTGCTATTGGAGTTAATCCACTACTACCTACTGCTTTTGGTATTATTGTTCCGGGAATTAATTGAATGTTATCAACATTAATAACACCATCATCTTCTACTTGATACATTCCCGATATGGCCATTTGGGCATTTTCTAATATTAATTCAATTACAAGATTAGCAGTTTTAATTGCAGGTAAAGCCATCTGAAGTGGGCCTCTTCCATATACTTCTCCTGCACATTTACTCCATCTATAAACAATAAATGGATTAGAACCTATTCCTTTAAATGTATCTGAAAACAATTCAGCATCATACATCTCTGAAATAACACAATATATATACTCTTCCTCTTTTTTATTCTCATAGTTTCTATATACAACTTCAACGACTTTACAATCTTTTTCAGGATTTTGACTCATCTCTTCTACCATTCTTTCAGGTAGTTTTGCTTTTGGATAAGCAATCATAATTTGTTTAAACTTAATATATCGCTCTCTAAATATATGATCTATCTTATCATCATAACCGGAATCTAATAATACTTGTGGTAAAGGTATTGATCTAAATCGTATTGGTTGTACAGCATCTCCTTCTTCTACAAGTAAAATACCTGTACCAACAGCACAATCCAAAAATGTTTCGTGTACTTCTTGTGAAAAATTTGAGTTTTGTAATATCTCAAATATATATTCTGTAACTTGATCTAAATTTTCATTTACTTCTTTTTGTTGATCTTTAGGTATTTCTGTTCCTGAAGTCAAATCTGCCCATCTAGCATAGTTGGGAACAATGCCCGATTGTAAACGAGATGCAAATTCTTGCACTCCAACAACTGCTGTTTCATCAAATATAGATTCGCTTCGTCTTTTAGCAATGCTTTCTGAATAGAAAGATTCTCTTTGTGGTAAAGCATATTCATAACAATCTTCAAATATAGGAGTCCATTGGTCTTTAATAGCTTTAGCTTTTCTATATCGTGCTAATAGCTGTTTAACTTTAGATTCACTATAATCTATAGTTACTTGTGGTTTAACATCTATAACCATTTATACTCCGAGAGTATTTCTTGTTTGAATATCACCTTGTACCAAAAATCCTTGTCCACCTTTTCTTCCAGATAGTAAAGAGCGTCTGCCCCTTTTACCTGATAAATCAGCAACAGATTGTTGATATGACTCTTCTTTTTGCTTTGCTTTTTCAGCTAAAGCATCAGCACGAGCTTCTCTCCTCTGTTGCCTCATTGAGGCTTCATAAGGACTAGGTGGTGGTGGTGGTGGTGGTCTGTATCCTCCTCCTCCTCCGCACATAGTTACCTCCTTCTTTCATAAATGTTTTTAGGTTTAACATTAAAAACATTAAAATTTCTTTTTGCTATTATAGGTTTACTATATTTATTACCTGCCGTCAACGATCTACCTTCTCCTGCACCTAGCAATAAGTATTGTAAGGCGTCGTGTATATGTGAAAATCTATTCTTATTTGGCCGTTCATCATAGCGTTCTCCTGATACTTGTAAGCGTCTATAATGATATCCTCCTGCAAATCCTCTAAGTAAATTAACACAACTTTTATCAATAAGAATACCTGATTCACCATCTACCATTCTATTAAGACAAGTAGCTACAGATTCTATTCTAAGTGTTACATCATTACTTGGTGCAGGTCGGGCAGTAATACCTTTACCTCTTAGTATCTGAAATGGTGTACTTTCATCTGTTTGTACTCTATGATCTCCTGCAGGATCACCAAATATATAAAATTGTCTTGGATAATATTTTGCCATAGATTGTTTCATTAACTCAGAAAACTTAACGATACCCATATCTTCAGCTACAAGTTCTTCAAATACTATCCATCTAGTTCTTATTTTTTGTGCAAAAACACAAGCAGGTGTAAGACCAAAGTCAATCCCCATATACACAGGAAGATGTTCTGCAAGTGCAAGTTCACCTTTAGCCATATGTACATCTTGTCTATATGATTCATATACGGGTTTACCATCTTCAACAGTACCAAGTTTATTAAGAACATATACATCTATCCACGATTTTGTCTTACCACGAATAATATTACTATAATAATTTTCAGTAAGATTTTTTTTATTCTCAGATACATCAGATTTTTGATATTCTTGTATCTCATTGTTTTTATTCTTAATTTCTATCATTGCAGGTGGTTGATTAAAGAATCGCCAATTATCGGGTTTAATTAACATCTTTGCTTCTTGTTTACTAATATAGTCGGGTATAACAGTTTCACCTGCCATTATCGCCCACCAATGATCGGAATCAGGTGGATTGGTATCGCAAACGACTCCATACCAAGTTGGGCCACCATCACGCATAGATGGAAAACGACCAACACGCATAGAACAAGCGTCAACAATACTTTTAGGAATTTCTCGTGCCTCATTGATCCATACTCCTGTAAGTTCTAAAGATAGCAATTTCTTGACATCTTCAGGTCTATCTAACGCTAGAAAGATTACCTCACAATCAATATCCCCTTTTTTAAGTTTGTGTGTATAAGGTACACTCCAAATAAAGTTTCCCCAATCTTCTTCAGGAAACCAATCTAGCCAAGTTTTTATTGTAGTAGTCTTGAGTTGAGGGTTAGTATTACGAATGACCGCCCATCTAGTTTTGCGAATCCCTTCATCATTCGGCTTTTGTGATATAGCTCGTTTTATTATTTCTATACAACAAGCTACAGATTTACCAGAGCCAACAGGCCCTCGTATTCCTCTAAAGAAAGTATCATCTTTTAAAAAGTTTTTTAGTGTATCGCCGTCTGGCTTATAACTTAGTGATGCCATAATTAACTGCTAGTTCATATAGTTTTTCTCTAGCTTCTTCCGATAGAGATTCTATAATTCTATCAGCTTCGTGGTTATTCACAAACTCTTTTGGGTAATGTTTCATATGTTGTGATTTAACAACTGTACGAAGTGTATCTATTTCTCTAATAGAGTATTTAGTAAATATTGTCATTTCTTTCTAAATCTTCTTACTTTTCTTGCAATAGATTTTGGTTGTTTACTAAACTGTTTTCCCATTGCTTTATCTTTTCTTTTCTTAGCCGTAGTTCTCGCATATTCTTTTGATGATAATTTTTTAATGGCTTTTTCAGGTAAATATCTTTCTCCTGTTTCAGATGATTTTTTTCCTGACTTTGTACGCCATTTTTGTTTTGACCATTTAGATAATGAGTTAGATTTCTTTTTAGCACCACTATATCCACCTCCTGCTTTTTTGTATGCTTTGACGGCCGCTTGTGCTTTTCTACCTGACCATTGACCTGCGGCTGTTCCGTGTGATGCCTGTGCTTTTATTCGTGCAACTATTCTTTTCCATAGAGAAGGATTCTTTTTTTTTGCTGTACTCATCTTTTTGCCCTATTAGTTGATCTACTTACTACTCGTATATTTTTTTTAGAATTATTTTGAGGATTACCATCTTTATGGTCTATATCTTTATTATCACCTTTTTTTACTTTTTTTAGTTTTAAAAATAATCTTCGTAGCTTATTTCTTTTCACACGATCTTTTTTTGACGAAGATGAGGACTGAAACTTTTCGTATTCTTTTTTGTAATCACGCTTTGTCATTACTACTTAATATATGTTCTTTAGCCATTGCATATGCTTTTTCTTTAGAATGACCCTTCATCATTTTATATTCAGCGTAATCTTTTATTTGTTTCATTCTATGCAGTTCAAGGTCTGCTCGTTCTGTACGAACCATTGCTTCTGCTAATTTTTTACTTCGTTGTTGTGCTTTGTTCACCAATACCTCACTAGTTCAATTAATTCTATTATAACAATTAATCCTAAAAATAAAGCTAAAAGTGTATGGTAGATATTCCAAAGAACATAATAATTCTTCTCTGGTTTTTTTTTCATTAGAGATTAATATCAGTTTTTTTGAATCGGCCTTTTATTGGAGGTAAATTTCCTGTACCACCCGGAGTTACATTAATATTTCCGCCGACTCCTCCACCAGATCGTTTAAGACCTGAAGATAATTTTTGTCTAAGTTTTGCAAGTTGGGTTTTAATTTTTTGTTTAAGAGAAGGTTTGGCATTTTTCATTTTATCCATTGTTCTCTTAATCGTTTCTTTAAGAACTTTTTTTTGCTGTTCAGGTTTCATATTTTTTAATTTATCTGCGGCCATTCGCATTTTGTCTGCTTTTTTCTTTTTGTTTAATTGATGTTTTGCATATCCTCCTAACAATAATCCTGCACCTGCTGTTCCTGTAAGTATATTTTCAAGTGCTTGTCTTGGTATATTAACATCTCTTTTTTGTTTATTTTGTAACTCTATTTTTCTTTTTCTTGGCCCTTCATTGTCTGTTTTACGAACATCATCTTTGCTTGTTTTTACTTCCCGTTGAGATGATTTTTCATTTGCTTTTTCTTTTTCTCTTTTAAGTGCTAATTCTGCTTCACGATCAAGTCCGCCTTTTTTTAGTAAAGTTTTTTTCTTTTTTTCGTCAATTACTCTTTTTGTACCTACACCAAAATCTTTTCTAGTTTTGGGATCGTCTTTTGTACTAATCGTTACTTTACCATCAGATTCTCTTCTTTTGAGTTCATACTTCTTTTTCCCCATAGCACGAAGTTTATAATCTGTAGGATTTTTTCGTAATTCTTGTTCGTATGTTCCTGTATAAGCCATAGAGTTATTATCCTTTCTTTTTTATTTTTGTCAACTTATGTAAAACTTCTTCTTTCTATTAAACTTGATCTTCCAAGTAAACTTGCTTTTCTACCATCTCGTGGCATTACTTGTCTTCGTGCTTCTCGTTCTGCCTTTGCCTGTTTTTGACGCCGTCTTTCATCTCTTGCTTTTTTTGTACTTGGCCCACCTTCATCAGGATTCCAACCAAAGGTTGCTCTTACAGGTTTAAATATACTTAGAGGTTTTTGGTTACCAAGTTGCGATTTCCAATATGTATTAAAATATTTTTCGTGTTCTGCCTGACTACGAGGTTTTCGCATTAATGAGTAAATGTTAGCATTATTCCAAGTATAGAATTGTTTTTGGATAGGCATTAACTTTTTCTTTTTTTAGCTAAGATAAGTATCTTCCTTTGTATGTTTTTAGGGAGATCCTTAAAGTGAAATAATTTTTTGCTAGAAGCAGTATGTGTTTTTCCAGAATGGAGTTCACCATTCGGCATCTTATGAGATCCTCCTGTGTGAACTTTCCCATCTTTGGTATAATGTTTTACACCTTTCATTACTTCTTTTTTTTCTTTTTAGTTTTCATTGGCTTTGGCATTTTATATCCGGGCATTTTACTTTCCTTTCTTTTTTTTATTTTTTAATCTGATTGACATTGCTTTTGCTTTACGCCGTGCATCAGCTTTACTAGATGCACCCCACGCCCTAAGTGATAATAATAAACGAGTTGGTCGTCCTTTACTATCTCTTTCAGGCCCCGGCATATTTCCCATTCGTGCTAAGAAAGATGCCCTTCGTGGATTATCACCTGACTTTACAGGTGCTTTCAATGTACCACCGGTTTGTGCTTTATAAGAAGCACGACCTTTTGCATTCAATCCTCCTTTAGGATTCTTTCCTGCTTTTCTTTGCCAAGCCGGTGATGGCATTAGAAGATTATGTGTAAAGTTATTTGTATCACTGTGGATACTACTAAGTATGTAATCATAACCAAACCTTAGCAGAAAAAAAAAAAAATTACAACCACCGAACCTTGAACGACTATAATGTGTGAATAGGACTTCTCTATGTGAGGCAAGGGTATTTTTTGAACCCCACCTGTTTACACAGGTAGGTGTGCCAAAAAACAGTCCTTGATATTACTTGAGGTCAATATTGATTGAGAAATCACCTTTGACCAAGTGTTGATGTTTGTCTGGTGCTTTGAATCCTGCCCTATCAAGTATATCCTTACTAGCTTCTAGTTGTACATACTCTGATTTAGCTGATGAACACAGGTCAAGCAACCTTGATTGTGCCTTGACTGCACTCATTCCAAGATTGTGGGTGATTTGTTCAAACATATACTTCTGTACTTCTGGATTTCGTAGCATACGACTTGCACTTACTCTTGATGAATTTCCTTTGTATCCTGCGACTTTGGACGCTTCAGTAATCGTACAACCTGTGGATACGAGTGTATCTACTAACTTCTTTGCTTTGGGAGTTATCTTCTTAGTTTCTTTGATTGAAACGGACATACTCTTCATATATCAAGTGATGTTGAAAAAGTCAACATACCCTCTTTATAATTTACGGGGTTCGGCCCCCTTACCGACCGCCTTTATTTCAGAAGGGTTTTTGGTTAAGTAACCCGCAAAAACCCCTCTGACTCCCATAAACGGGGGAAAAAGGATAAAAGGATACATATTGATTAACGGTATTTACCTGAGGGGAGTGGCTATCGTAAGCTATTTTATTTTCCAAATCTGTAGTTATATCGGTGCTCCGCCCATTTGTCTTTCAAGGGCAGACAGCCCTCAACAACAATAGTCCTTCT
>CEOW01041392.1_pt1 | contig 12835 bp, 10 predicted proteins | sample 530621 | NCBI WGS metagenome assembly CEOW01 (sample SAMEA2620734, study PRJEB7988) | marine metagenome | isolation source: saline water (ENVO:00002010), including | reverse complement strand
TTTTGTATGGCAGGTAATAGTAAAAGAGTAATTATTCATTTGCAAAGCACTGAGGGTTCTGGTTATAGGTATACAATAACTAAGAATAAGCGACTGCATCCTGATAGGATGGAGTTGAGAAAGTATGACCCCGTTTTGAAAAAGCATGTGATTTTTAAAGAAACAAAGTAGTTAATTAGTTGAGGAGCGTAGTTCAATTGGTAGAGCACCGGCCTCCAAAGCCGGGAGTTGAGGGTTCGAGTCCTTCCGCTCCTGCAAATAAAATGTTAAAAATATGAAAAGAATAAAAAGTTATTTTAATCAAGTAGCAATAGAAATGAGGAAAGTATCCTGGTTATCAAAAGAAGAGCTGATGGGTTCTACTATGGTAGTTGGTCTTTTTGCTGTAATACTGTCATTGTTTTTGTTTGTAATTGATTATGCGATTAGTGATCTGGTTTTTAGGTTGTTTAATTTAAATGGATGATTTAGTGTCAAGTCCAGAAATGAAGTGGTTTTCTCTAAGAGTAATATCTGGGAAAGAACAAAAAATAAAAGAAAATATTTTTTATGAGCTTGAAGATAGTGGTATTTCCGATCTAGTAGAGAATATTTTTGTTCCAACAGATAAAGTTATTGAGATAAGAGGAAGTAAGAAAAGAATTAAAGAGAAGACTTTTTTTCCTGGATATATTTTAATTAAAATGATGCTAACCAAGGAGTCTAGATATGTCGTTGAGAATACGCAAGGAGTTCTTAGTTTTATCGGTTCAAAAAAAGAACCTGTTCCTTTAAGAAATGTGGAAGTTAAGAGGATTATTGGTGAGGTTGAGAAAAAAGAAGGTCAGGAGATTCTTCAAACTCCATTTAGAGTAGGTGATCCAGTAAAGGTCGTTGATGGTCCATTTTCTGATTTTTCTGGATATGTAGAAGAAGTTAATAATGATAAGCAAAAAGTTAAAGTTACTGTATCTATATTTGGCAGACCAACGCCTGTAGAATTAGATTTTTTTCAGCTTGAATTAGAAGGTTAAATTATATGGCAAAGAAACAGATAGGATTTTTGAAATTACAAATTTTAGCAGGTAAGGCTAGTCCGGCGCCGCCGGTAGGGCCAGCATTGGGTCAGCATGGTGTGAACATAATGGAGTTTTGCAAAGCCTTTAACGCAAAAACTCAAGATCAGTCTGGTAAAACTATACCAGTTGAGATAACTGTTTATGCTGATAGATCTTTTTCGTTTGTTACCAAGACACCTCCAGTCCCAACTTTATTAATTGAGGCTGCAAAAATTGCTAAGGGTTCTGGTGAGCCAAATAAAGAAAAAGTGGGCAATGTAAGTATGGCTGATGTAAAGAAAATAGCAGAAATAAAAATGCCTGATTTAAACGCTTACAATATTGATGGGGCAATAAACATGATAATTGGTACTGCGAGAAGTATGGGAATTGAGGTTAAAAAATAATTATGGCTAAAAGTAGAAGATATAATGATTTATATAAAAGAGTGAATAGGGATGTATTTTATACGCTCTCAGATGGTATAGGTATGATTGAGTCTGGCTCTGTAAAGTTTGATGAAACAGTTGATATAGCTGTTAATTTAGGTGTTGATCCAAGGCATGCTGATCAGTTAGTTAGGGGTACAGTAGCTCTTCCGAATGGTACTGGAAAAGATGTAAAAGTATTAGTTATAGCACAAGGCGAGAACATAGCTTTGGCTGAATCGGCTGGGGCAGATTTGGTTGGATCTGATGAATATATTTCTAAAATTAAAGGTGGTTGGGTAGGTGTAGATACTATTATTGTTACTCCAGATATGATGGCAAAAGTAGGTCAGTTGGGTAAGATATTGGGTCCAAAAGGATTGATGCCCAGTCCTAAATCTGGAACAGTTACCACTGACGTTACTAGAGCTGTCAAAGAGATTAAATCTGGTAGAATTGAATATAGGGTTGATAAGCAAGGGATTGTTCATTCTGTTTTGGGGAAGGTTGGATTTGGTTCAGATAAGTTGCTTGAAAATGCATTGGTGTTTATGGGCGCAATCAAAAGCGCCAGGCCCTCATCTGTAAAAGGTACCTATTTAAAAAAAGTCACTATTTCATCTACAATGGGTCCAGGTATAAAGATTGATGTTAATTCAATCGCTTCATAGGAGAAGATATGTCTAGAAAGATAAAGCAAGAAATTGTTAGTTATTTAGAAGAAAATTTAAAAACGTCCAAGGGTATCTATTTTACAAACTATTCTGGTCTAAATGTTTCTCAAATGACAGAATTGCGCAATCAATTTAGGAGCGAAAATGTTGCATTTAAGATTTCTAAAAATACACTTGCTAAAATTGCTTTTAAAAATGCTGATATGGCAAGTGTTGATGACATTCTTGTAGGTCAGGTTGCCATCGCATTTTCATTTGAAGATGCTTCTGCTCCTGCTAGAGTAATTAAAAAATTTGCTAAAGAAAATGAAAATTTAGAGGTATTGGGAATTATTTTTGAAGGCAAGCGATTTGAAGGTGTTGAGTTTGAAAAAATCGCAAACTTGCCTAGTAGAGAAGAATTGTATTCGAAGCTTTTGAGTGGCTTATCACAACCTATGTCTAACTTGGCTTCAACTTTGAATGGGGCTATGGGCAAGTTGGCCGGAGTATTAGAAAATTTAAAATCAACAAAATCATAAATTTAATTTTAGGAGAAAAAAATGGCTGGTATAAATAAAGAAGATGTTTTATCATATTTAGAAAACGCGAATATGTTAGAAATATCAGAGTTAATTTCTGATATTGAAGACAAGTTTGGTGTCACCGCTGCTGCTCCAGTTGCAGCTGTTGCGGCCGCGCCAGCGGCTGGTGATGGAGCTGCTGCTGCTGAAGCAAAATCAGAATTTGATGTTGTTTTAGAGCAGGTAGGTGATAAAAAAATAAACGTAATTAAGGCTGTAAGAGAGATGACTGGTCTTGGATTGAAAGAAGCAAAGGATATGGTTGATGGCGCACCATCAACAATCAAAGAGGCTGTTTCTAAAGAAGATGCTGATTCAATGAAGTCTAAGCTTGAGGAAGCTGGTGCGACTGTTGCATTAAAGTAGTAACTTGCTTAAAGCAAGCATAGATATTTCAAAAAAAAATAAATTAGGGGACTTTTAGCTTTGTCTGATAATTCAAAAAATTCATCCAGGCATGCCTTTGGTCATGTGCAGTCACATGTTCAGATGCCTGATCTGTTGGCAATACAAATCAATTCTTATGAAGAATTTTTGCAGGAAGATGTATTAGTAGAAAAAAGAAGAAATCAAGGTCTTGAGCAGGTTTTTTCTAGTATGTTTCCGGTCGAAGATACTCATAAAAACTATGTATTGGAGTACAAGTATTATTATTCTGGTTTGCCTAAATACACAGTGCAAGAGTGTCTTGAAAGAAGGATTTCTTACACAGTTCCTTTGAAGGTTAGATTTGTTTTGCATATTACTGATGAAAATGATAGGTCTAAGTACGTACAAGATATAGAGCAAGATGTATTTTTTGGAAATATTCCTTACATGACTGATAGAGGTACTTTTGTGATTAATGGTGCTGAGCGTGTTATTGTAAGTCAGTTGCAAAGATCGCCAGGTGTATTTTTTGATGAGGCATTTCATCCAAATGGGACAAAGATTTTTAAAGCACGAATAATCCCCTTTAGAGGTTCTTGGGTAGATTTTACTACCGATATTTATGATTGTATATATACTATAATAGATAGGAGAAGGAAGTTTCCGTGTTCATTGCTAATGAGAGCTATTGGATACTCATCAAATAGGGATATTTTTGAGGCACTAGGTTATGTAGAAAAAGTTAAAAAGTATAATTCTAAGAATTTATTGGATAGAACTATAGCTGAAGATCTGATTGATAAAAAGAATGGTGAAGTCTTGAGAGAGGCTGGTTGCAGATTAAATAAGTCTGATTGCGACCTGATAATGAAGATGGATCTAAAGCAAATATCATTAATAAAGAAAGATGTGCATGGCATCGAAATTGAAATGTTGATGAATACCTTTAAAAAAGACCCTACATCATCTACAGATGAAGCTTTATTATTATTGTATCAGCATTTGAGGACTGGAGAAGCTCCAAGTATTGATATATCTAGAAAATTCATTGAAAAAATGTTTTTTTCAACTAAAAAATATGATTTGGGCCAAGTTGGTAGGTATAGAATAAATAAAAAGTTTGATCTGGATGCTCCTGTTGATGAGCCAGTTCTGATTAAGGACGATTTTGTTGAAGTTTTAAAATACTTGATTGAAATGAGAAAGGGAGATCGATTTCCAGATGATATTGATCATCTTGGAAATAGAAGGGTTAGAACAGTCGGTGAGCAACTGTCAAATCAGTTTAGTATTGCTATAAGTAGAATGCAGAGAACAATAAGGGAGAGAATGAATCAAAGAGAGTCTGAGAGTTTGACTCCGCAGGATCTCGTAAACTCTAGGGTTGTTACTACTGTTTTGAATACCTTTTTCGGTACAAGTCAATTATCTCAATTTATGGATCAAACTAATCCATTGTCAGAAGTTACTCATAAAAGAAGAATTTCCGCCCTTGGGCCAGGAGGTCTTACTAGAGAAAGGGCTGGGTTTGAAGTTCGAGATGTTCATCATACTCATTACGGGAGGTTGTGTCCAATTGAAACTCCTGAAGGGCCCAATATTGGTCTTATAAGTTCTCTTGCTACTTATGCTGTTGTTAACAGGCTTGGCTTTCTTGAGTCTCCTTACAGAGTAGTTGAAAATACTAGTAAGAAATCAGTTATAACAGATCAGGTTGATTATCTTGCTCCAGATGATGAAGATAGAGTTTTTATAGCGCAAGCTACTGAATCAGTATCGAAAGATTTTTTTGAAAATGAATTTGTAAGGGCAAGAAAAGGAGATGATTTTCCTGTTGTTGAATCTGGTGATGTGTCCTACATGGATATATCTCCTAATCAGATTGTGAGTGTATCTGCTTCACTGATACCATTCTTAGAGCATGATGATGCTAACAGAGCTTTGATGGGTTCTAATATGATGAGGCAATCGGTACCACTTTTAAGGCCTGAATCTCCAATTGTTGGAACTGGTATTGAGGGCAAAGTTGCAAAAGATTCAAGGTCGGCTTTATTTTCTAAGTATAATGGCACTATACACTCTGTATCGGCAAACGAAATTGTTATTGCTGTTAATAGAAGAAAAGATTCAATTTCTTTGGTGAAAGGTGAAAATTTAGTTTCTGTTAAATTGAACAAATTTCTTAGATCAAATCAAAACACTTGTATTAATCAAAAGCCTTTAGTCAAAGCTGGAGATGTTGTTAAAAAAGGTGATTGTCTTGCAGATGGTGCTAGTACTAATGGGGGTGAATTAGCTCTTGGGCGTAATTTGAGAGTTGCATTTATGCCTTGGAGAGGATATAATTTTGAAGATGCTATTGTTATAAATGAAAGACTAATTAAAGAAGATATAATGACTTCTATTCATATGAAGGAGTTTGAAGTCGAAATAAGAGATACTAAAAGGGGTGAAGAAGAGCTCACGAGCGAAATTCCAAATGTTAGTGAAGAAGCTACTCGTAATCTAGATGATTATGGTATCATAAGAGTTGGTGCTGAAGTTAAGCCTGGTGATATTTTGGTAGGAAAAGTTACTCCAAAGGGTGAGACTGATCCGAGTCCTGAGGAAAAATTGTTGAGAGCTATTTTTGGTGAAAAAGCAGGAGATGTTAAGGATGCATCCAAAAGAGCTCCTGCAGGCGTTTATGGTACTATTGTAGGTACTCAACTTTTTGAAAGAAAAAGTAAAGCGTTTAGAAAGCAAGAGAGAGAGAAGATTAGAGGTTTGCAAAAAGAAGCAAGATTGTCTAGGGTTGACTTAATGGCTAAAAGAGATGAGATGCTTCATGAAAATATGCTTGATGAGATTTCTGGTGGAATTCGGGATGCTTCAACAAATAAGACAGAAATTAAAGCAAAAACATTACTCACTAAGCAGAGGATTGAAGAGCTTGATTTGGAAAGATTATCATTGAAATCTCCTTGGGTTGAAGATCCAAAAAAATGGTTTACCATTTTAAAAGTATGGGAAAATTATCGTCTAAATTTAAAAAGAATTGAAGAAAATTTAGAAAAAGATGTTTTTAAGTTAAGGGTTGGAGACGATCTTCAGCAAGGAGTTATGAAGCTTGCTAAGGTATGCATTGCTCAGAAAAGAAAGGCTGCGGTTGGAGATAAAATGGCTGGAAGGCATGGTAACAAAGGTATAGTATCCATTATTGTTCCAGAAGAGGATATGCCGTTTACAGAAGATGGGAGGCCAATTGATCTCATTTTGAATCCTTTAGGTGTTCCATCAAGAATGAATTTGGGTCAGCTTTATGAAACCATGTTAGGATGGGCAGGAGAATTATTGAACAAAAAATATGCAACTCCTGTTTTTGACGGTGCAACAAGAGAAGAGGTGAAATCTGAAATGAGTCTTGCAAATATTCCGGAGAGCGGTAAAGTAAATTTATGGGATGGTAAGACTGGAGAAAAATTTGATTACCCGGTTTTCTGTGGAAATATATATTTTCTAAAATTATCACACCAAGTAAATGATAAGATGCATTCTAGAGCAACCGGTCCATATTCATTGATTACTCAACAGCCACTTGGTGGTAAGGCTCAATCGGGTGGTCAAAGGTTTGGAGAGATGGAGGTCTGGGCATTGGAAGCATACGGTGCAGCACACACGCTTCAGGAGATTTTGACTTTAAAATCTGATGATGTTGAAGGAAGAGCAAAATTGTACAACAATCTTGTTAGAGGTGAAAACACGCCTGATCCAAATCTGCCTGAATCATTTAATGTGTTGATTAAAGAGTTAGAAGGTCTAGGTCTAAATGTTGTTTTAAACAATTAGAAAGGGAGTAATTAATTTGTCATTTATGAGAAAAAATATATCAAAAAAAGTGAATAATTTTAATTCGATTTCTCTGGGTTTAATGTCTCCTGAAGAAATTTTAGATAGGTCGAGGGGCGAGTGTTTAAAACCTGAAACTATTAATTATAGATCCTACAAGCCAGAAAAAGACGGCTTGTTTTGTGAAAAGATTTTTGGTCCAACAAAGGATTGGGAGTGCCATTGCGGTAAATATAAGCGTATTAGATATCGTGGTATAGTTTGTGATAGATGTGGTGTTGAAGTTACAAGAAAGACAGTTAGAAGAGAAAGAATTGGTCATATAACTCTTGCTGTTCCAGTGGTTCACATATGGTTTTTGAGATCCATTCCAAGTAAAATCAGTTATCTTTTAGGATACACTACCAAGCAATTAGAGTCAATAGCATATTATGAAAATTTTGTTGTACTTAATCCCGGTGCGTCTGATAAAAAATATGGAGAGTTAATTAGTGAAGACGAATATTTGGATTTAGAAGAAGAATTTGGATATGATACAGTATCTATTGAGGATCAAGATGAGGACAATTATTTTAAAGCTAGTATGGGCGGAGCAGCTATTAGGCAGTTGTTGAGAGATTTAGATGTTGTTAAAGTGATTGATGATTTAACTGCTATGGTTAAAGAAGATAAGTTGGCTCAACAAAAAAAAGAAGATGCGTTAAAGAGGTTGAGAATTTTGAGGAAATTTGATCCAAGAGTTGAGCGCAAGATTTTTAATAAACCTGAATGGATGATGATTAGTATTCTGCCAGTTATTCCTCCTGAGCTAAGGCCTTTGGTTCCATTAGATGGTGGTAGGTTTGCAGCGTCTGATTTGAATGATTTGTATAGAAGAGTGATAATAAGAAATAATAGATTAAAACAGCTTATGGAGATTAAGGCTCCTGACGTAATTTTGAGAAATGAAAAAAGGATGTTGCAAGAGGCTGTTGATGCACTGATAGATAATAGTAGGATGAAGGCTGCTGTGAGAAGTGGAACTAGAAGACCATTAAAATCTTTAAGTGATTCTCTGAAAGGAAAACAAGGTCGATTTAGAATGAATTTGCTTGGCAAAAGAGTTGATTATTCTGGTCGTTCTGTTATTGTTGTGGGGCCAGAGTTAGCTCTTCACGAGTGTGGTATTCCAAAAGAAATGGCTATAGAATTGTATTTGCCATTTGTTCTTAAAGAGCTTATAAATCGAGATTATTCCAAAACACCTAGAAGTGCTAAGATGTTGATCGAAAGAGGTGATAGTGAAGTATATAAAGTACTAGAATATGTTGTTAGAGATCATCCGGTTCTTTTGAATCGCGCACCTACTCTGCATAGGTTAGGTATACAAGCTTTTCAGCCTGTTCTGGTTGAAGGTCGTGCAATAAGATTGCATCCTTTGGTTTGTGCGGCATTTAATGCTGACTTTGATGGAGATCAAATGGCTGTGCATGTTCCGTTGTCATCTGAATCGCAAATGGAAGCTTGGATGTTAATGTTGGCAAGTCATAATATACTTCATCCTGCAAATGGAAAGCCTATAGCTATTCCATCGCAAGATATGATTCTTGGATGTCATTATTTGACAAGAGAATCTGAAAATGCAAAAGGTGAAGGTTCAATTATTCATTCATACGACGAGGCCTATCTTGCTGTAGAAAATAAAGCAATTTCTTTGCATGCAAAAGTTCATTTTAGACATAGTTCAGGATTAGTTAAGGACACAACAATTGGTAGAATAATTTTTAATAGCATTCTACCTGAAGGTATTGAATATTTTAATCAAACGCTTGATAAGAGGCTTATTGTAAAAATTGTAGGTTTATGTTACAATGCAATGGGTAACTTTAAAACTGTTCAATTCTTAGACAAGCTAAAGAAATTGGGATTTGGATTTGCTACAAAAAGTGGTTTGTCAATTGCAATTTCAGACGTTTTAATACCAACAAAAAAAGATGATATAATGGCTGATGCAGAAGTTGAGGTTGAGAAGATTCAAAGTAAATTTGATAAACAGGTTCTTACGGAAGGTGAAAGGTATAATAAAGTAATTGATATTTGGACCCATGCAACAAATGATGTGGCAAACGCGATGTTCGTGGAATTAAAGAAAGACAAAAAGGGATTTAATCCCCTCTATATGATGGCAGACTCTGGTGCTAGGGGTAGTCAAGATCAGATTAAGCAATTGGCAGGTATGCGTGGTTTGATGGCTAAGCCAAAAAAGAGTATGTCGGGTTCAGCAGGAGAAATTATAGAAAATCCAATAAAATCAAATTTTAAAGAAGGACTGTCAGTATTTGAGTATTTTTTATCTACTCATGGTGCCAGAAAAGGATTGGCAGATACTGCTCTTAAAACAGCTGATGCAGGATATTTAACAAGGCGTTTGGTTGATGTGGCCCAGGATATTGTAATTACAATGGAAGATTGTGGGACTATTCAAGGTATATGGGTTGAGGATTTAAAAGAGGGTGAAGAGATTATAGAGCCTCTCGTTGATAGAATTTACGGAAGAATTGCAGCGGACGATATTATTGATCCAATCGATGGAACTGTTTATGTTAAGACGGGTAATTTGATTGATCAGCAAACTGTTGACAAGATTGAAAAAAGCAACGTGTATAGAGTTAAAATTAGATCTGTTTTAACTTGCGAATCTGTAAAGGGTATTTGTCAAGCTTGTTATGGTATTAATTTGGCAACAAATAGAGATACAAATCTTGGTGATACCGTAGGTATAATGGCTGCTCAGTCAATTGGTGAGCCTGGTACTCAGCTTACATTAAGGACATTTCACATAGGTGGAACTGCATCACGAATAGTTGAGCAGACAGATATGAAAACCAAGAAAGATGGTACAATAGAATTTACAAAAGAGTTGATTACAGCTAATGTAAAAGATGAAGATGGTAAACTTGTTACTGTTTCAACTTCGAGGAACGGTCAAATTAATATTTTAGATGCCAAAAAGAATATAGTTTCAAATTATACTGTTCCTTACGGCGCAACAGTGCTAGTTCAAAACCGAAAAAAAGTCAAATCAGGTCAGACGCTTTTTGCTTGGGATCCTTACACGGATGTTATATTAGCTAGACACGACGGTGTTGTAAAATTTAATGATTTTATTGAGGGTGAGACCTATATTGAAGAAACCGTTGAAGGTGGAAAGAAAATGATCGTTGTTGTTGAGTCAAGAGATAGAAACTTGAGTCCTAGTATTGAAGTAAAGAGCTCCAGCAAAAAAGATCAATTAGGTGCGAGTATATTGCCTTTAAGGGCAACCGTAGTGGTAAGAGATGGTCAAAAGGTTAAGGCTGGCGAGCTCCTTGTTAAAATTTCAAGAGATATACTAGGAAAAACTAGAGATATAACTGGTGGTCTCCCTAGGATTGCAGAATTATTTGAGGCTCGTAACCCGCAGGATCCAGCTGTTGTTTCAGAAATAGATGGAAAGGTACTTTTTGGAGATGTAAAAAGAGGTATTAGGGAGTTGCATATACAAGGGGCCGAAGAAGTAAGAGTTTATAAAATACCTTATGGTAAGCATATAATCGTTCACGATGGCGACACTGTTTTTGCAGGAGATAGACTGTGCGAAGGCTCGGTGGCACCACAAAGTATTTTAGCAATAGGTGGTGTTGCAAAGGTGCAGGAATATTTAGTCGAGTCTATTCAAGAAGTGTATAGGCTGCAAGGTGTTTCAATAAGTGATAAGCATATTGAGGTAATTGTTAGGCAAATGATGCAAAAAGTAGAAGTGCTAGATTCTGGTGATACTAAATTTTTGCCTGGTGATAGGGTAAATAGATTTGAAATGGCAGCTGAGAATAGGTCAATGAATGAAAAGTTAGTAGTTGCTGATTGTGGTGATTCTGAATATGATAACGGTGATGTAGTTTTGAAAGTTAATATTGACGATATTAATAAGGATTTGAAAGAAGAAGGAAAAAAATTAATAAAAACTATTAGAGCAAAAGCAGCAACTTATAAACCTTTGTTATTAGGAATAACAAGAGCTTCTCTTAATACTGAGAGCTTTTTATCGGCAGCATCGTTTCAGGAAACTACAAGAGTGTTAACAGATGCAGCAGTCGAGGGCAAGACAGATTTTCTTAATGGTTTGAAAGAAAATGTTATTATAGGTAGATTAATCCCTGCTGGTACTGGTTTTGGGCCAAATAGAAAATTAAAAATCAGTTCTGATGAGGATATTGAAGATGAGCTTGAAAATGGTAGAGTAGAAAAAGATACTGTTGATAAAATTGTACTTAAATAAAAAAAACATAATTAATTTATAAATTATTGTTTCTAATAAAAAATAATAGTAATTTAACAGGCTTTACTGTAATGGTAAATGAGATTTAGTAATAAATATTTAAAAGTGAAAGATATATGCCAACAATAAATCAGTTAATAAGAAAAGGAAGAAAAAAACAGCTGAAAAAGAGCAAGGTTCCAGCCCTGACAAGTTGTCCGCAACGTAGGGGTGTTTGTACAAGGGTTTATACTACTACCCCTAAAAAACCTAATTCAGCTTTGAGAAAGGTTGCGCGTGTTAGATTGTCAAACGGTTATGAGGTCGCAGCATATATCCCTGGTGAAGGTCACAATTTGCAAGAGCATTCAATTGTTTTGATTGAAGGTGGTCGAGTAAAGGATTTGCCAGGTGTTAGATATCATGTAATTAGAGGAGTTTTAGATCCTGCTGGTGTTGAAGGTAGAAAGACTAGTAGATCTAGATACGGAGCAAAGAAACCAAAGTAATATGAGAAGAAGAAGACCAGATAAAAGAATGATATTGCCAGATCCAGTTTACAAGGATATGGTAGTTGCTAAATTTATAAACAATCTAATGTTTAGTGGAAAAAAAAGTTTAGCTGAAAAAATTGTTTATAAATCAATAGATATACTAGCATCTAAGAAAAAAGCAGAAGGTATTGATGTTTTTAAGAAAGCATTGCAAAATGTATGTCCAGTTTTAGAGGTTAAGTCAAAAAGAATTGGAGGTGCAACTTATCAAGTGCCAAGAGAAATTTCTCAAAGCAGAAGTATGGCTCTGGCTATGAGATGGATATTGACATATTCACGTAATAGAAAAGGTAGAACAATGTCTGATAGGTTGGCAGCTGAACTATCATCAGCATTTGATAATGAAGGCGGTGCTGTTAAAAAGAAAGAAGATACGCACAGAATGGCTGAAGCAAATAAGGCTTTTGCTCATTTTAGGTAGGAAATTATATGAAAGCAACCCCATTAAATAAAGTAAGAAATATTGGCATTATGGCTCACATTGACGCTGGAAAGACAACAACCACAGAGAGAGTTTTGTATTACACGGGTAGAACTCATAGGTTGGGTGAGGTTCACGATGGTGCAGCTACAATGGATTGGATGGATCAAGAAAAAGAGAGAGGAATAACAATTACTTCTGCTGCTACTACTGCAATTTGGAAAGATAACAGGATTAATATTATAGATACTCCAGGCCACGTTGATTTTACAGTTGAGGTAGAAAGGTCTTTGAGAGTTTTGGATGGATCAATTGCTTTGTTTTGCGCTGTTGGAGGTGTTGAGCCTCAATCTGAAACTGTGTGGAGGCAAGCTGACAAGTATAATGTCCCAAGGATTGCATTTGTCAATAAGATGGACAGAATGGGAGCTGATTTTTATAATGTCCTAGATATGGTTAAAAATAGGCTATCTGCAAATCCCGTGCCAATAGTGCTTCCAATTGGAGCAGGTGAAGTTTATACTGGTTTGGTGGATTTGATTACTAATAAAGCTATAGTGTATACTAAAGATGACGGTTCTAGTTTTGAAAACGTAGATATACCAGAAGATATGTTGACTGAAGCTGAAAAATGGAGAAAAAATCTAATTGAAGAAGTTGCTTCAGTAGATGAGGAGTTATTAGA
>CEOW01098427.1_pt1 | contig 12939 bp, 10 predicted proteins | sample 530621 | NCBI WGS metagenome assembly CEOW01 (sample SAMEA2620734, study PRJEB7988) | marine metagenome | isolation source: saline water (ENVO:00002010), including | reverse complement strand
GTAGTATAATAAGGTGATTTGATTCCAAAGTGTTTTAAATATTTTTTAGGACTAACCCACGGTCTTTGTTGTTTTGCGTATTTTTTTCTTGTCCATTTTAACCAAGGATTTTCATACCAATAAACATAATCTGGTTCACCATATTTCTTTGCTTCCATGATAATTTCTGGATTAAGAAATGCATCATTCTTTATACCACTAAATCTTTCACTATGAGAGGCAAACAATATCTCATCATCTCTAACAACCGCTAAAGAAGCGTCATGTGTACAAGCACTAATTCCCCAACTTATCATTTAAATATCTCGCAATATCAATTTGTGTTCTTTCAAAGTAATGATTGTTTCCATGTCTTTTAGAACGAGTCCAATTTTGCCAAACTGGTTTCGTATCTATTGCATTACTATCAATCCAATTCCAATACTTTTCAAAATCTTCTCTTACATATTCATGTGCCTTCTGTGATATATCAACATCACTTACTACTTGGTCTCTCATTCTTAGTGGCGGTGACTCTATAAAAAAGAATTTAACACCTATGTTATGTAAATGTTTTAATTGTTGGTAGTATCTCCAAGTTAAATTCCAATAATTCATTTCATTAACAAGATAAGCACTTTCACTTGCCATGAAGTTATTGTCATGTTCCTGTTTAAATTTTATCATAGATTCAAATATATTTTCTGGTCTGATTGGACTAAAATTGCCATCTATATCAAATGTCATCCATCTGTATATGTGTGGAACTTGTACAATAATTTCATCTTCATCTGGATTAACCCATCCATTAATAATATCAGTTTCTAAGAAATATATTACTGTTGTTAAACTGGTGCCTCCCTGTGCATGATTTTTGTATCTATCATGTCCCCTAAGTTCCGCGAGGTATCTAACCCAACTTCTTGACCTACAAATATCTTCCCCTTCTTTTAAATTGGGAATCTCTTCAAGTTTGACGGTTCTAAATAAATCGTGAAAATCGGCAAAGGGGTCAACATCGTGACCCAACTTTTTCCATATTTCATCCCAAACCAATCCTTGTCTTTTTAAGTTATCGACTGTCTCTATGTCACATCCCAACATATCATGGTCTGCTAATTCCGCACCAGCAGTAAAAGAACAACCGTATCCAACTAATCTAGTCATATATAAATGGGTCTCGTTCTCTCATCTTTTTGAGTTTCTTTTCAAGAGCTTCTTGTTTTTCTTTTTCTTTTTGCTCTATCTCATCAAGTTTAGAGTCGGTCTTCTCCGAGACCTCCAACAACACCTTCCTGATCACTTTTGTTAGTCTCCCAGCTTTCATGAATTTGTGCAGTTTCTTTTTTGTTCGTTGTTTCATTCCTCGTATCTCCGTAGTGTACAACATTTATTCCCACATGACTTCTCCAAGGGTCAAATACGACCCCCTCAAAGTCGGTTGCTATTAAATCAGACTCATGTACCTTTACAATCACATGTGGGTGTGAAGAAAGGGGTGTAATGAATCCACCGTGTTCTTTTACATAATGTTGAACTAGTAGACTGTAACTGCCGTTTGTATATGGAACATCTGGTTTATATGAGTCGGATGTAAATCCAATTTTGTTTCCGTGTTTTAAAATGGCAACTGCCATATTTTCTGCTTGTATGTCTCGTGCCTTCATTATTTCAGCAAACAAGTCATATCCTAAATTTAATTCTTGCGCCATATATCTAAGTGCGATATTGTCTCTTGGATGACATGCACCACCATCTCCCATTCCAGGCTTCATATAGGTTGGGCCCATGATTCTTTGCGTACTATCTCGCAAGGCATTAGCAACTACATCAACATCGATATTACCTTGTCTCTCTGCGACATCCTGTATCATGTTTACAAGACCAATCTTAGCGCTGATAAATGTATTATAGAATACTTTAATACATTCGCACTCATCCCAAGTTCCAATTTCATAACGAGGGTAGTTTTCCATTATCTCATTATAAAAGTGAATGAGACTATGTGCCTCTACTGATTCTTCTCCGTTCTCCGTACCTATCATTACCATCTCTGGGTTTACCATATCCCACGCGACTGTACCCATAGCAATCAAGTAAGGATTGTAAACAAACTTCGTGTTTGTAATCAAAGGAACAAACTCTTTCCTTACAGTGCCAGGCAATACAGTACTAATAAGAACCAATATCTGATTCTCATTCATATGTTTATTTGCTTCTGTGATTACCTCTTTAACAGTATCGTAATTGAAATCTTTCGGTGGTAAGTGGTAAGTGGGTTCTGAACCATCGTACAATGGGTCATGTGGTGTTGGTACTGCGACAAATACAAATAACCTATCTTTAACAACCTCTTCTATTGTATCTTTAATGTTACAATATTCACTTTCTACTTCGCGTGTATCATAGACACTTACATCGTGTCCTTTTTGTGCAATCACCTCAGCACAAGGTTTACCTAATTTACCAAATCCAATAAATGCAATGTTGGTCATAACTTATTAATCTCCATAATATCGTTGTAGTTTTCATTAATTACCTCTAAGACTCTTTTCCTGTTATACATCAATCTGTCTTCTAGGTCATTGTAAAGAATATTTAATTCATCAAGTTTATAGTTCCTTTGAAGGTTTGTTAAATCTTGATTTACAGCATCTATTCTCATGTATTTATCTGGTTCCCCAAGGGCGTTTGTACCCACTTTATTTGAAAGTGGAAACAAGTCCTCAAATGTATCAAACTTCCATTCTCTTAGTTTGTCATATAAACCAATGTCACCCAAAATAATAAAGGGTCTTAATCCTATCATTGGTTTAAAAGTTTTTTCACTTAAAAAAACATCACTATGCATAACACTTTCGGTGACTACGGTACAGAAATGTTTATTCCAGTATACTGGGTCTCCCAAAGAAATAATATCATTTGATAAATGCGTTTCGTTTAATTTCTCCCATTCATTCGCCTTTTCCATTATTTTAGGTGGTCTATTTTCATTTAAAACTATGGGAGTTTCAAACTCATATTTTTCATGCGGAATAACAGCGGAAACTATACCATGCTTAAACAAACCAACATTATAAAGAATGTTTAAAAGTTCTATCCTATGTTCATGTGGTTGATGATTCAAACACATAAAATGTTTCTTTATATTTGGTTTTTCAGTATAACACGAATCAAAGAAAGTGTCAATATGTTTATGAATAAAAGATAACCAAAAATTAAAATAATGCCCAGTGCCTGTAATACCTATATTAATGACTTCATAATTATCATTAAGGAACTTATGTGCTTCTCGCGTAGACTCTGTACATGTGGAGTTTTCCCAATCCATACCAGAATACAACAAGACTCTGGGGGTGGTGATGAATTGACTAGCACCAAACCATTGTTTCAAGTCTTCAACATTCTCTGGTTTTGAAAACCATGTAGAATTGACGAGAATACAATCATCTGGTTTTTGTAGTTTTAACTCTCTAACAAATATCCTTTCAAATTCTGTTATATGGACACTGCCACTTTTCTTATCTGCTCCCTGTGACCAGTACATTAGTGAATCTCAACACTATGGGATGATAGTTGACTTAGTACGCCAACGATATCTTTCTCATGTCTACCTCTCGCGTTTTTAAACACTTCAAAGTTGTGTTTTAGTTTATCTCTAACACTATCGTATTTTTGCATTTTTTCATCGTGACTCAACTGGCGCCAAGATTCAAGATTCCTAAGAATCATTTCCCATCTTCGTTGTGGGTGATATTCTTGGTCATAACTTTCATCAAACATTTCTGGGAATGTCTCATATCCCAAATAATGAAGATGTCTTAGTGTCCCCATCGTACCAACAACCATAAATGGGTTTCTATAAGCAATAGGTTTGAAAATCTTCTCTGTTAAGAATAAAGAATCTTTATCATCACCAAACAAGGTTTCTGATACCAGACTAAAGAAAGCATCTTTATACATGTTAGAGGTTATCAACCTATCATCAATGTTAACATCGTGTAAAGGTTTATCTGCAACAACTTGAAGTCTGTCTTTCCAGAATCTATATGCATATTCTATCTGTACATCGTGATTTAAAAATGATATGTAATTGTTATCCTTTCTCGCGGTAAAGGCAGTAATATCCAATCCCCTAAACATTTGTTCTTTCCATATGGGTTGACCACCGTTGTCAGAAACTAAACTTCCATACTGGTCTGGCATATCTTCTCTACCAAGAAAACTTATATAAGAGTTACTATTGTTATATCCCAACCTATCTAATTCAGAAACAAGTACTGGTCTATGTGACCGTGGTCTTGCGTTCAAACATATCAAATCTTTTTGTTTGTCTCCAGCAGTAGGTATTCCAACAAGAATCTCCTCTGGTTTACATCTATCATACGAGTCCTGTACAACTTGATTAGGAGTGGAGTTTAGTATTTCCGCGTCAAACTTTTCATATGGTATAATAACATGGTCAGTAAATCCACCAGTAAGTTCTGAAGCACCATAGTGTTCTTGATGCATGTGTTTTGGGTTCTGGTGTCTGTGTACATAAACACCAGTTCTATCAGCATATTCGTGCCAATAACCACCGTGGAAAAAGTCATATGAAATTGTTTTAGTAAACTCAAATGCGGTTTTTTCATTACCCATTCTAGTTCTTAACCAGTTTTGATAATTGGGTTCTGCTTGTAAATCACCAAAAACAAAATATGTTATAGCATTTTCTAGTTGGTGTTTTCTCATCTGCAAATGAAACTGTAATAACCAACCTTTATTTTCAAACCCTTGATTAAAATTAAATCCCTCGTGTGGAAACCATAACACCAGTGCCATTTTTCGTTCTCGTAACCAGCACTGTACTTCTTGTGGAATCCATTCTATAGAGTTAGCCCATGAATCACAAAACACATATTGCGGTTCTAAGAAATAAAGATTGTTTGTATTTTTGTGAACTCCATTACCATCAAAGTTTTCAATATCTACTAACTCATATGGCCAGTCAACTTTTTGGTAATGACCCAACACAGAAGTTTGCCCTTGATAAACTTCATTGGGCGTGGAAGAACAATTGGAAGCAGGCCAAGAAAATACATCTTCGTGGTCTACTTTGTTTTTCTTTCTATCCCAAAAAAGATAGTGGGTTTCTTTTGGGGTGCTTTTTCTAACTAGATGTTTTTGTAAAACATTCGCATTTATTTTTTTTAATTCTTGGAGTTCGCTTCTAAGACCAGATACTTCTTCAACTAATCTGTCCAAAGTACTGTTTAGGGTTCCAAGGTTCTTTTCCAATTCCGCCATCAATCAATATCCTATAAAATTCTGGAAATACTTCACTATAACATTCATTTCTCAATCCATCTAATCTTTCTGTAACAGGTAAAAACCCAAGGTCTAATTTATCAAAATTTGGTTCTTGGTTCATGAAAGATATGATATCATTCATATCTGTCATATTTATAAGTTTATCCTCAACCTGTTTTTTACATACATCTGGCATATTCCTAACACAATACTGTCTAGGAAAGTGTAAAAGATTGAGATATATATTTTCTCTTCCAAACATGTCTACAAACTCATCCAAATAGTATATGTTATAAAGACTAACTGTATGACATACTTGAACATACATCCAATCAAGTGATTTAAAGTAGTTATAGTTGTCCCAAGTTTCATCCCATTTTGCTGGGTGTCTAATATATTCAAATTTCTTGAATATCCCATCAATACTGAACATTACTTCACAAGACTTGAACTCTTTCCACAAATCAAATATCTTTTGTGGTGGACGAATAGTCCCATTTGTGTTATAATGTAAAGATATGTGTTCCGCGTGTCCAGCCTCGACTGTTCTACGCAATAACTCAAAGTGTTCTTCTATCATAAATGGTTCACCGCCTGTGAAGTCCATTTGTTCTACTGTGTGCATAATCTCAAAAAGTTCATCCCACACACTTGGATTTTTTGCAATCCACAAGGGGTCTTTTTTGTTTAGAATTCTACCGTATAGTTTTTTCTCGTCTGTTTGCCACTTTGAACTGTTTATGCTACCACAAGTTCTACACTTTAAATTACATAATGTACCAAACTTTAAGTCAAGATATTTTGGAGTATCAGTAGCAATAAAACTTTGTCTTTCTTTTATCTCTTCAAGTTCTTTAGCAAATCTTTTATTATCTTGTAATCTCTTTGATTGATATCCTGCCTCTTCTCCTTCCCAACACATGGCACATCCAGATGGTTGTTTGCCTTCAAGAAACTCTCTTCGTAAGTTCTTATATGGTTCTCCATTCCAGACATCAAGAAAGTTTTCTTGTTTTAGGTTCCCCATAGGATTGCCTTTATATAAACAACATGGGTTCGCGGTTCCATCTGTAGTGAACTCCGTGTGAACCCAAGGCAATACACAAATCTTATCAGTCATGTAAATACCTCAAAAATCTTTCTTTATAATCATCATCAAATCTGCTATAAGGATAATGATATGGTTCATCATTGACGGATATCATGGATATGTCATCATATACACCAGAGATATTTTCCTTTACAAAATCTAAGTCACAATCAATAACTCTACCTAGTTTTGCAAAACCATATCTGCCTTTTTTATCTTCTGGGTCTAATCCCTGTTCAATCAACCATTCATCAAATCCCTTTACCCAGTTTTCATGTTGGTCTGTTGAAAATTTAATCAACATATCACCAGACAAAAACTTAATTGGTTCTATATGTTCATCTTCTAACTCTTCATCTTCTTCCGCGTATGCTTCTATGTGGGTCTTTCCAATTTGAGGAAATCCTAATAACACATCTCCAAATTTCGTGTACTTAGTAAACAACTCATTAAATGAGTCTGGCAATACTGGTAATTTCTTGGGCGCTCTTTGCCAAGATACATTTACATGCATGTTGAATTCTGCCTGTTCATCATTCTGCAATGTGGTGTGAAGTTCGTGAACCTCTAAGTTCAACCTACAAATACTAGCCTGTACATCTGGAGAGGCAACATACAAATGTGCCGTAGTTCTTTCCGCTGGCCCAGATAACAATGGAAAATAATTGTGAATTACATTCATCTTTTTATTATCATTACCATCCTTAAAATCTTCTATTGTCAATCTCTCTGATATGTCTGGATTCTCTGTTAAGGGTTGGTCTAATACATTTCTCTGGTCTGCTTTTACAAAGTCTGGCCATCGCGTCCATTGTTCAGCAACAAAGTCGAACTTTGATATATGGTCTAGTGTACCATTTACTTTTTCTATCATGTCTTCCGTAGTAAGGGTACTCTCTCCCATGAATACATGTTCTTTTCTTAGAAATGCTCCAGAATATAGTTCGTGTTTAAATCTCTGGAACCAAATATCTACCGCGTGATGGTCATCCAATGCAATTTTAATTTCTAGTGGTTTGATACTCTTGTCTCTACTATTCCTAAGTCTTAAAGTTATTATTGCATCCTTACATTCGTTGACACCAGCGTAGTCCTCTGAAAAGAAGTAATCATCATCTCTGGGTCTATCTTTTTCTTTAAACGGCATCGTATAAGTCCTTTAGTTCGGGGAATGTTTCTTGGAAGTTCTCGTTCCTTATATCGTCAATCATCTTCATTCTATAGGCAAATGTTTTTAACAAATCCTCATTTTCTACTGACTGCAAAAGGTGATTCCGTAGACTAACAAATCCTTGTTTGGTGCTCCATGCTTGTTTTTTATCTAAGAAATCTATGTGTTGTTGGTAACAATCAGATAATATGTTCTTGTGTTGTTCTGGTAAGATTCTCATATCAAGCCATGGGGGTTCAGTAACAATGTTAACAAAGAAACTTTCATAATCATCTATATAACCATGTTCTACTAGTGACATATGAAATGGAACTATATGATAAGAGTTCTGTATACTGGTTGTACAACTAACATAGAAGTTTACATGAGGACATGTTTCTTTCATTCGGTTTCTATTTTCTTTGAACTGTTCCCAGTTAAATCCACTACGAATAAATTCACCTTGTTCCTTCATTCCATCTATACTCGCACCAACTTCTATATTCTTAAACTTTGGCCAGAACTCCAAGACATGTAAATCCTTGTATCGCATTTCACTAAAGTTTGTATTATATCGAATGAGTACATCGTGTTTACCCATCTCATCTAGTTTCTTTAATATGCGATAGTGTTCTTCCATTATAAGAGGTTCACCACCAGCGAAATAAATTTCTTCTACATATTCAAAGTGGGGTTCTATCTGTTCCCACAAATCAAATGTATTTCCCTTTGGAACATCATCTGGTAAGAATGACCTACCTGTTTCTAAGACAGCAATCTTCTTTGTATCTGGATACCAACCAGTGCTTAACTGTGGGCCACAACTACGACATTTGAAGTTGCATATATTAGAAAACCTAAAGTCCCAATATGGGAGTTTCATTTCTTTTACTGTACCATCATCCTGTGTAGTTTCAATTAGGTTCTCATGTTTTTTCCAAGACTTATTTGCTCTGTGTCTCATGGAATGTCCACCAGAATCTTCTTGGTGATAACACCTAGCACACGCTTCATGTCTTTCATCATTTAACATTTTCACGCGGATATCTTTCATCAAGTCACTATTATAAATGTCTTCTAAACTATCATCGTTCAAATTCCCAGCAATATATTGCATTGGAGTGATGCAACAAGGATATACATTACCATTCGGCCATGTGTGCAAATGCACCCACGGTAACATACATAAATTTTTCTTATCACTCATAATCTTTAATTAACTCATAAAATTCTGGGAAGGTTTTTTTGAAAGATGTTTTTTTCGTAACATCCATGGCACCAGTTTTTTGAAAGAACGACTTCATTACTTCTAAGTCAGTATATGATATACCTTCTATATTAAAGTAGTTTTTAACAACATCATATCCCCCACATCCAGACAACTTATCCAAAATCTTTTGTTGTACTTGTTGTGGTAAAATTAGTGGGTCATACTGGGCGGGGTCTTTTACAAAGTTATGACTTATATGTTCGCCATCAAAATACTCATAGAATTCTGGTATATAAAAAATGTTATATGTGGATACAGTTTGAAGTATGTTATAATCTAGGTTATCATTCTTGCTTGTGATATCCTTCATCCAATCAACAAACTCTAATACCTTAGACCACGCGGTATAGGTTCTGATATATTCATTTCTCTCACCTACACAATCAATAGACAACATAAACTGTACCTTTTTAAATTCCTTCCATATATCCTCATATGTGTGATTAATAATGGTACAGTTAGTAGAGTATACTATTTCTACATTCTTTGATATTCCTCTATCAACTAAAGTCTGTAGAAAATTAAAATGTTTGTCTATAAGAAAAGGTTCACCACCATTGATATACAACAATCGTAATTCGTTGCATCTATCAATAAGTTTTTCCCAGAACTCTTCTTCCAATGGCCAGTTGAAACTACTTTTTCGCGTGAACTCTGGAAGCGCTCTTCTTTCTGGATATATGTTATCCCAATCCTTTAACCACCTAGAAGATGAGTAAGGATTGCAAGTCCGGCACTGAACATTACAATGGTTGCCAAGACGCAATTCCACAAATTCATAGTTGACCTCCTTTAGAGTTCCATCGTCATTTGTTATTTCTTTCGCTTGTTCCAAAGTCATAGGAAGACGGCGACTTTCGTAATATCGCTTACTTTTATTTCCTACACTTTCTGCTTCCCAACACTTGCTACATTCAATAGGTTTTTCACCGTTCAACATTTGCAGTCTGACTTTACTAAAACTGTCTGAATTGGTAATATCAGAAAAGTCATCTACTTTTTGTAGTGTTAGAAACTCTCTAAATGCTTTATTATTTGTTTCATTAAAAGCTTGTGACTGTCCTTCTTCTTGATTTGATTCACAACATAAAGTACATATCCCATGCGGATGAGTTGCTAAATGATTCCAAGGTAAAGGACAAAATGTTTCACTCATATTCTATTCCACCAATCCACGGCGTTACCGTGAAGTGTATCAACAAACTTTAGTTTGGAGTTTCTTAAATTATCAAGATATTCTTGAAACTGCTTTCCGCGTTTCAAACCATCTTTATATGTGTCAGGCCATTGTTCATCAAATGACTCTCTATTTATTAGATTAACCAGTGAATCTTTATAAACTTTTGTTTTCCATGTTAGTCGTTCATCTATGTGTTGCATTAATGAATCAACTTGGGGTAAAAGCACATCTTTAGGAAGACAAAATGGTGACATAACAACACTTGGGTCAAATGCGTATGTAAATTTAAAATATGACTTTATATCAAGAGAACTGGCAACATCAATCAACTTATCAAGATGGAATAAGCCTGGCGTTGTTAGAGTTACATCGAATACTAGTGCATCATCACCAAACTGGTCTATAAGAAACATACCAGACTTAAAGTTTTCTATCCACTCACTCCACACTAGTCCATCTCTGATATATTCGCCCACCTCATACGCACCATCAATACTAGCACATATATTAACATTCTTAAAGTGTGGTAACATCTCCCATAAATTATAATCTTTATATTTTACTCTACTTAGATTTGTGTTATAACGAATGGTAACATTTTTCGCGTGTCCATTGTCTACCAGTTGTTGCATAATAGTCCAGTGTCTTTCCCACATCAATGGTTCGCCACCAACCCAGTATATTTCTTCAATGGTTTTATTATCAACTGCTTTTTGTAATTCTTCTTCTAAGACCTCTTCTTGAAAGTTTGATATTTTCTTTCTGGTGGTGGGTTCCATCCAAGGGTCTTGTTTCACATCAATAAGATTGTGTTTCTTCTTCTCTGCTTCCCAACTAGAAGACAATTGTTCCCCACACATCCGACATTTAAAGTTACATAGATTAGAAATACGATAATCATACGAGACTGGCAATTTATCATAGTGTCCGTCTTCTCGCGTAGTCGCTATAATGTCTTCTACTTTGTGGGGGAACAATGTCTCTGTAAAGTATTGACGATAAGTATGTAGATTCAAAACTTGGTCATTGCATACTTGACATTGTTTTAATTTTTCTCCTGCTAACATCCTTTTGCGGATGTCTTTCATATAATCACTATTCCAGTGTTCTTCTAATGATAGTGGTTTAAATTTACCTTCCGCAGTACCACTATCTAAGTATTGTTTTTGAAAAGATGCCTCTTCTCTGCTAGCACAACACAACCTTCGTTCTCCTTGTGGGGAAACATAGGTATGTGTCCAAGGTGCGGTGCAAAGGTAGGGTCTATCTTTTACTGACATTTCTCCACCAAGAAATTGTTCTATCTAATCCTTCTGATAGAGTCACTTTTGGTATCCAACCAAGTGTATCTTCTAATAACTTTCCACTACTATTCAACCAATATATTTCGCCTGGCCTTTCTGGTTTTGTATTCCAATATACCTTTCCATCCCAACCTATTTTTTGAGCAATGATATCAACATAGTCTCTTATTTGAATCGGGTTGTCTGGGCCTAGGGTAAATATCTTCTCCTTACATTTTTCTGGATTATTAATAATGGCAGTCCACGCATCTAACATATCATCAATGTATATAAAGTTACGATAGGGGTCAGCATATCCCAAATGTATTTCATCTGGATTGTCTAACATCTGAGTTATAATCTGTTCAGTAACAAAGAAGTCGTTGTCTTTTCTACCATAACAATTGGTCTGTCTAATAATAGTATAAGGAAGACTATAAGACCTACCAGCATACTCCAGATATTTTTCAACACCATATTTAGCAACGGCATATGGTGCATTTGGATATGGAGTAGTAAGATGGTCACATACTGTATGTTTTGGTTGCGGGCCATATACTTCCATTGTACTCGCAAAAACAAAGTTCTTAAAATTAGGAATCTCTCTTGAGACTTCAATAAGGTTTACACTACCAACATAGTTAATTTCACTGAATGTTATTTGTTCATAGAAACTTTGTTCAACTTCTGTTCTCGCTCCAAGGTGTACAATCATGTCTGGTTGAAAATCTCTAACCTCTGTTCTAACCAATCCGTGATGTCTTAAATCACTTTGTAAGTGATGAATTTCATGTTCTCTTAGGTAGGGTGTAAGGTGAGACCCTATGAACCCAGAGGAACCTGTCATTAATATCTTCATTTGTCGTAATCTCCTAATGGTTTGTCGATGTTTTTATTGTCTGGTTTCAATACCCAACCTTCTTCTTCAGCAATCTTTTTCAAGTCGGGGTCATCCGCGTACTGTTCTGTACTGTCACCACTTGGCATAACTGTAATAGGTTTTGTTTCTGTATCTGGAAGGGTGTCTACCCAATCAGTAAGAATTTCTGGAAACACAGAAATACTTTTATCCCTTCTTTCATCATATTGACCATAGAAGGTTTTAAAATCTCTCCACAAAGTCATCTTGTCACTGGTTCGTCTATGTGGTGCATCAACAATTACTAGATAGTCTATCAATCTTTCAATACTTGCTTTTTCAAAATCGTGCCAGTATTGTCTGTCTTTATTTTCTTCATACCAATTAGATAGATTCTCTCTAAGATAATCTTTAATATGGTCTGGTAGTGCAAGAGGACTTTGGAAACTAGGGAATCGCAATAAGTTAACACTAAATACAGGTGTCTTACTTTTTGTCAATTCTTTTAGTTTGAATACATCATCTAAGAAGTCTGTGATACTAAACAGACACAAACTATTAATAGTCATCATTATATTGATGCCCTCATAGTTGCCTTCTTTGATAAATCGCGTTATATTATTAGTCCATAGTTCGTAATCAAGTCCATCTCTTATATACTCTGCTTGTTTTCCTGTTGCCTCGCAACTAGTATAAAGATGAAACTTCTTAACCCCTTTTGATTTTTCAATCAATCTATCAACAATACTTTCCTTCGCAATGAGATTAGAGTTTACTGCAAATCGCATGTCAGATGGATTATTCTCAAACCAATCAAACAACTTCCATACTTGGTC
>CEOW01109220.1_pt1 | contig 12960 bp, 33 predicted proteins | sample 530621 | NCBI WGS metagenome assembly CEOW01 (sample SAMEA2620734, study PRJEB7988) | marine metagenome | isolation source: saline water (ENVO:00002010), including | reverse complement strand
ACAAGTCAATTATAATAGATGGTAAACAAGAATATCATAGAGATATTATTTTTAAGAAGAAATGAGAGAGAAAATGAAATATACAATTTTAAATACAAACAATGGTTCTGCAATGGAAATGACTTTTGATTCAAAAGAACAATTAGATAGATGGTTGTCCTTAAATCCAGACTTTAAAAATGTTGGAGAAATAGAATATAGTCTTCCTACAAGACATGTCAGAATGCAAAGTAAAGAAGAATTTGCAGGATGGGGAAGTTAATGACAAAAGTTTTATATAACAAAGAATGTTCAGTTTGTAATTTTGAAATCGAACATTATAAAAAATATACAAAACAAAATTCAATCGACATTGAGTTCGAAGACCTAAATAATACTAACTTGAAATCCTGGGGTGTTGATAAAGACCAAGCAGAAAGACGTATGCATGTACAAAAAGATGGGCAAACATACAGTGGAGTAGATGCATTTATACAACTTTGGGAAGATATGCCAAAGTATTCAACATTGGCAAAAATTGCAAAGAAACCAGGAATATATCAGTTTGGAAATATTTTATATGATTGGGTATTAGCACCTGCATTGTATAACAAAAATAAACTCAAGAAGAAATTAAAATGAAAAAATTTACAATAGAATTAAATGTTGGCGATAAGATAGACTTAGGTCGTTTTAAAAATGTCCGTTCAGAAATAAAAGATATAAAACTAGACGACCACGGACAACCTGTTATTATAACTAGTAAAGGTGAAAAGAAAGCATTGTCTTTCAGATTGGTAAAATTGGATGAAGGCAAATCTTAAACAATTAATAGAATTAGCAAAAGAATCAAATATATCTGATCCTATAGATTGGGAAAAAGTTAATTTAAATGAAGATACAGTTTACGAAATGATAGGTCTTAGTGTAATAGAAATGATGCACAAAATAGAAAAAGATCCAAATGTAAATGTGATGCTGGCGGCTTCTATATTAAAATTGACAGTAGAGAATTTCGTATTAAACCTTAAACTGAAAAATAAGTTATAATGGATTTACAATTACATTGTTGCAAAAATTTAAATATAATCAGAGAAGAAGTAATGATAGAGCGAAATGGCTATTCATTTAAACTTTATCTTACATACTGCACTGGTTGTGGATCAATAAAACATGGAACAACAGGACTACAAGATGGCAAAAAAATATGCGATAAAACTGTATAGTCTAGACGGTGACTATATCTATATAACAGAAGATACAAATCATTGTATGGATTTGCGTGTTCAGTTATTTGATACAAAAGAAGATGCAGATAAGTTTGCTGATACGTGGAGAATCAGAGGAAAGAAAGATATGACAGAGGTGGTAGAATATGTCGCTGAATAATTTACAAGAACTTATGACAATAACTATGGAAGAGTGTGGAGAATTAACTCAACAATGTAGTAAGATTATGCGTAAGTACGAATCTTTAGACTTGATTTCTGAGGAAGAACGTGTTAAACTAGTAGAAGAAGCTGGAGATTTATTCTGTATGTTAAGACTAATGATAGACAATCGTGTTGTTACTTGGAAAGAACTTAGTGAACGTGCAGATGTCAAAAGAGAAAAATTAAAAACTTGGTCTAACCTGATAGGAGTTAATAAATGCCTGGACTAAGAGAACAGTATAGAACTATAATTCAAAACTTAGAGAGGAATTGTGATATACAAAGTGAACAATGGGTTCGTACAGGAGATACATCACATTTGTCAGCATACGAACACTATAAAGCAGAGATTATCAAAATTAAAGAAATGATAATTGCAAGTGAAAAGAAAGAGAAACAAAATAAAAAGAAAAAGGTAAAAAAGTGATACGATGGTACGATTATGCATTATGTATAGGAATGGCGGACATTATGTTGGTTAACATAAAAATTGCCTTATTTGCTCCTTCATTTGTTGGACAGTTAATGGGTGGTGCAATCGTTTGGGCATTACTATCGGTTTGGGATTCATATTGTCTGTTTAGACTAAAACAAGAAAGTAAAAAATGATATTAGTAATTGGTTGTGGGTTTGTTGGTGAAACAGTTGCCAAAAGTTTAGAAGAAAATGGTCAAGAAGTAGTAAGAATTGATCCAAAATATAATGACAATAAAATAGCAGATTATAAGGACGAGGCAGTTTGTGCCATAGTTGCAGTTCCTACTCCAACATCAAATGATGAAAATTCTCCATACTATGGTGGTTGTGATGATAGTATCATTAAAGAAGTATTAGATGAATTAGGACCTATTAGAACTTTACTTAAATGTACAGTTCCGCCTGATATGTTGGACAAGTATCCAAAGAATGTAACTTACAATCCTGAATTTTTAAGAGCAAAGACGGCACAACAAGATTGGGATAGTCAAAAGTTTTTTATTCTAGGTGGTGAACCAGAAGAATGTGAATGGTGGGCAAGAAAGTTTGCTTACTTACCAAAACAAAAATATAACTTTTTAGATGTAACAAGATTTATATTTACAGATAGAAAAACTGCAAGTGCAGTAAAATACATGCATAACTGTTGGTTAGCAATGAAAGTTGCATTTTTTCATGATATGTATAGCAGACTTGACAAATCTATAGATTATGATAGAATGATAGAAATTTTAGGATTGTTTGAGAACATTGGACCTAGTCACATGAAAGCACCTAATGAAGAAGGTAAACTTGGTTATGGTGGTCATTGTTTTCCAAAAGATGTACAAGCATTCTATAATTACACAGATAGTGGTATATTAGAAAAGATTATTGATATTAATAGAAGATTGAGGGAAGAATGACAACACATGCAACGATAGATTTAGAAACACTAAGTACAAAACCAGATGCAGTTGTTTTGACTATTGGTGCAGTAAAGTTTGATCCTTTTACTAATGATCCTCCTTATAGTGATTTTTATTACAGATTTAATGTAGATGCACAAACTAAAATAGGTAGACATGTAGAAGAAGGAACTTTAGAATGGTGGTCTAGACAATCTACAGAGATTGTTGAAGAAGCCTTAAGTGATGAAAATAGACATGATCCTAAACATATTCTAAAAGAACTGAACAAATATCTAGTAGGTGTAGATAAGATTTGGTGTCAAGGTCCATGTTTTGATATTGTTATTTTAGAAAATTTATATAGACAATTAGGATTACATTGGAATTGGGCGTTTTATAATATAAGAGATAGTAGAACTTTGTTTAGTGTTATGCCTAGAGACCCTAGAAAAGATATTGACTTTTCGGCCCACAATGCACTAGAAGATTGCAGGGTACAAAGTATTTGTGTACAAAAGACTATGAAACACCTAGGTGTTACATACTAATTACCATTTTCCTTGACCAACACCAACAAGATAAATTACAAAACCTACTATACCTATCATAGCCGCACTGGCCAAAATTACCATAATAATTTCAAATAACTTTCTTTGTCTTTCTTGCTGGTCATAAATTGCCTGTTGTCTTTTCTTACGAATATCAGCCTCAGTTTTAAGTAGTTCTTCCCATGCACTTGGACCTCTTGTGAAACTAATTAAATTTTTTAGTTCCTCTCTCATGTCCTCTGCCTTCTTTTTAGCCATAAAGGCTTGCATGGCCTCTTCTTCTATAGAACCTGATGCAAAAAGTTTTTTAAACAATGGAGGTTTTTTACTATATTCTTCTGCTTTTTTGATATCGGATACGGCACCCATCCAGCGACTTAGGTCACCAGCCATACCTTCGATATCTCTACCTGCCGCAAATGCGGATTTTATTGTGTTGAAAGCCGCGGTCGCAGTGGCTACGGCTGTAATGGGATCGACCATGTACCTCTCCTCATATCATGTATCCTCATATGTATTTATTAAAAAACTTGACAATCCGATAGTATTGTGCTATTGTAATGTTCTAATTATTTGACAGGAGTAGTATATGACTATGCATTTAGTGGGTCCGTATATGACCACAACCAATTACAAGAAACGTAAGAAGTCAAAACTTACGTCAGGTAAAATTGCTAAGTATCAAGAACAAATGCGTGAACACAATAAATTTATGAAACGTATTGGTGCTCCTGAACAAGTTATGAATTTACAAGAATATATTGCATACGCACAAGGTAATCATAAACCGAAAACACAACCTCGTGCAGTTAATTTGCCCTGGCATGAAACAGGTAATGCATTTGAAAGAACTCCCGATGTACCTAGTGCATCAAGTGAAAAAAGTTTTGCTCCTGCAACAAAGAAACCAGATATGAAATATACAGGTGAACGTAGACTTATTGGTATTGCAACGATGCATAAATCTAATATGGTTCCTGTATTTGCTGATGAAGATGATGAAAATGGTCGTAAGGCGGCAACTGAAATCGCAACAATGAGAAGGAACTAATGGACAATTATTTTAAATGGATAATGATATTTGCTTTAGCAACTGTAATAGGTTTGTTTATATATCAAGAAACACACATAGAAAATAATTGTACAGACGATGGATGTCCTAGTTTCTTTGAGGAGTACAAAGATGAATAAAGTTTGGAGTGTAACTATTAAAGGTAAAAATGATTGTGTAGTAATGACCGATGAAGAGGCGGCTGTTATTACATTAAAGTTTGCACCCAATATTGAAATCTATGATATGACAGAACGTCATGGTATGAAACCAGAGCATTTACATAAATTAGAAAGAATGGATGATATAGATTTTTACGGTCCAAATATAACATTAATGGGCAAACAACCTGAATATAAAAAAGGCGAAGGACCAGGAATGTTTGGTGGTGCGGCAAAAATGATTTGGGAATTTAAAGACTTATTAGAAATGGAGGCATAATGACAAAAAAGTTATCAGCAAAAGGAAAGATAAGAAATATCAAAACTGCTAAAAAGAAAAATAAAAGACGTTTAGCATTTAAAGAAAATTTGAAAGCTATTAGGAACGGTACTAGACAGGTATAATAATGATACATGGGATTGGCGTAGACATAGTTGAAGTTGATAGAATGAGAAATATTATTATCAAACATGGTGATAAATTCTCTAGAAAAATACTCACACCTAGTGAGCAACTAGTTTATGATAAATCTACAAACAAGGCTCAATATATGGCTAAATGTTGGGCAGTAAAAGAGGCTTTTGTAAAAGCATTAGGAACTGGATTTAGTAAAGATTATAGTTGGTCAACAATAGGATATTTTACTCCTACGGTTAGCTATGGTACATCACGACCTCAAGTTAGATTAAAACAAAAACTTGAAGGTAAAACAATACATCTTAGTGTTAGTGATGAAAAACGATACGTGATTGCGTATGTAACAATAGAGGAAACTAAAAATGAACAACGTAGTAAACTTAGATAAGTATAGGGCAAAAGTCGTTGCCAATGAAATTTTTGATACTGTAGAAAATTCAGTACAAGACTTTATGTATGAAAGCATAAAGGTAATTCAAAGGGCAGGGCTAGATCCTACTGATTCGGTTCAAGATAAAATGATTGCGATTTCAATGTTGTTCAGAGCAATGGTTGAATCAGAATTTGGTATTGAAAACAAGTTATCACCGATGTTAGAAATAATGTCAGATGAAATGGCAGGAAACGATGAATAACATGTTAATGGCTTTTAAGTTAGACGAGTCTGATAAATATGCAGACAAAAATAACAACTTTAGTGAGAACAATAATAATATGGATTTTTTATCAGTAAAAGGTCGTGACGAACTAAATCAAAAAATATCCGATGCTTTAGCAAAGAAACCTGAGATAACTCAGAGAATACAAGATGCAAGAAGCCAAGGTGGATTAGAAGAAAATGAAGAACTTCTAACTGCATTAGATGATATGCAAACATTGGATATGGAACTTCATAGACTTCAAGAAATTCTTGAAACGTCAACGATTATCGAACCTCTTCCTAAAGGTAAAAAGAAAACTGTTACTCTTGGTTGCTATGTAAAGTTGGAAAACTTGGAAAATGGTAATAAAACAAAGTATCAGATTCTAGGGGAATTCGAATCAGAACCATCAAAAGGTAGCATTAGTTTTAGGTCTCCATTAGGTAAAGAACTAATAGGATCTAAAAAAGGCGATATAGTAGGTATTATACGTCCCGTAGGCGATATAGAGTACGAAATACTTGACATTTTTGTACCTTAAAAACTTGACAAATCAGCGATTCATGTTATATTTACTAAGTAATTAGGATAATAAAGAGAGGCAGATATGGCATTTATTAGAGCATTTATGAACGGTATTGTACTATTATTCAATTTAATAGTTACAGGATCTATTATAGCCTTTACGGCTTATGCGGCCGGTACAACAATCATGATGAATGAACCAAATAAAGGTGAAGTATATATACCTGAACCAATAGAAATAGATAAACGTGTTGATGTAGAATACTTTTTAATTGATCCACACAAATATGAACAAGAATTTTGTATGGCACAAAATATATATTTTGAAGCCAGTATTGATAATAAAGCAGGTATGGCAGGTGTTGCCGATGTAGTTTTAAATCGTGTAAAAGATTCTAGATATCCAAACACAGTATGTGAAGTTGTTTATCAGGCTGTTATGAAAGAAAGCTGGAAAACAAGACAGTATCCTGATTTACCTGAAAGTGAAAGAGTTTATTACCCAAAAAGACACCAGTGTCAATTTAGTTGGTACTGTGATGGTAAGTCTGATGATATACCATTAGGTTCAGAGAATTGGGTAAAAGCACAAATGGTTGCTTGGGAAATGATGCACAATAATACACTAAGAGGTATTTCAGATGGTGCAACTCATTATCATGCAACTTATGTTAAACCTAACTGGAGGAAAGATGTTGGCATGACCTTAGTAGGAAGAATAGGTAGTCACATTTTTTATAGATGGAATTAAAAAAAGTCATTGACTTTAGACACCGAAATGTGTATAATCTAAGTATCAGAAGTTTGTCAGTAAGAGGATTTATGAAGTGGCAAAACAAACAGACCGGCCAAGGCGCCGTAAAAATTCACCGTCTCTTGACGAGGCAATTAAACTACTCAAGCCATATAAAGGACGTGATGGCATCTATTCAATGTTTTCACGAAACGATAATGGCGACTTTACAGAAATTGGTGTATACAATTATCGCACCAAAAAGTATACGTTATATAGGAGTGATATGGTAGACTCTAAATCACTTCAAGATATCAGGGAGGTTATCAAAGGGCAGTAATGTCCTTTGATTTTCGTTATGCATATAGAACATGAAATTAAACTAAATTACGATGATGTTTTAATTAGACCTAAAAGGTCTACTCTTGGTTCAAGAAAAGAAGTAGACTTAGAAAGAGGTTTTAATTTTCCAAATTATCAACCTAAGCCAGCTAACAATCCTGATTTGTTACCTAAAGGATATCCTGCAGGTCCTTATCCAGAAGAAAAGCATTACAGAGGTACTCCTATTATGGCATCTAATATGGATGGTGTAGGTACATTTGAAATGGCAAAAGAACTTTCTAAACAAAAAATCTTTACATGCCTTGTAAAAACATATTCAGTAGATGAACTGATTTCATTCTTTAATGATGAATCAAATCAAGAATATGTTGCTTATTCTATGGGCATTACAGAAAGAGATTATGAAAAATGGGTAGAAGTTTATAAAGGTGCATCAGATATCAAATATGTTTGTATTGATGTTGCTAATGGTTATTCAGAGAGATTTACTCACTTTGTAAAATCTTTTAGAAAAAATTATCCTAATGTAGTAATTATTGCAGGTAATGTAGTTACTGCGGATCAAACACAAGAACTAATTCTTAATGGTGCAGATATTGTTAAAGTAGGTATCGGACCTGGTTCAGTTTGTACAACAAGAATTCAAACAGGTGTAGGTTATCCTCAACTAAGTGCAGTTATAGAATGTGCAGATGCGGCTCACGGTCTCAATGGACATATTATTGCTGATGGAGGTTGTACTTGCCCAGGTGATGTAGCAAAAGCATTTGCCGGAGGTGCAGACTTTGTTATGCTAGGAGGTATGTTAGCAGGACATGATGAAGGTGGTGGAGATATTGTTACTAAACATATTTCTACAGGTGGTGCCTATAAAACAGATGCATCAACATTTATTCCTTATTTCGAAGAACAAAAATTTATTCAATTTTATGGAATGAGTTCAGATGCGGCCAATGTTAAACACTTTGGAGGTCTTAAAGATTATCGTGCAAGTGAAGGTCGTGAAGTACTTGTACCATATAGAGGAAAAGTAGCAGATACAATACAAACAATTCTTGGAGGTGTACGTTCTGCTTGTACATATGCAGGTGCAAAAAGGTTGAAACATCTTCCAAAATGTGCTACATTTATTAGAACTAATACACAATATAATACAACGTATGAAAGTACGACAACAAAGATGTAATATGACAAAAGAATACAAACTAGATATAGCTAGAACGAAGACTACTGAAGGAGTAGGTCTTCCTTATTCTATTGTAGCACAGATTATTCCTGCAGAAAATCAGGTAGCAATCGAAAATGATATTGTGAAACAATTTAGACAAGACTTAGTTAAGAGATATGACCAAAAAGATTTGTCATGCCACATTGACAGATATACAAGAATAGCAACAATAAACTTTAGAAAGTCAGAAGATGCGGCCGATTTTCTCATGAGGAGTTAATATGGATTTTATAAAACTAAAAATAAGAAACTTTCTAGAAGGTGATTCATTAGTTCTAGCACTTATCTATACTGCTGGACATATAGTTATTGCAATGACAGTTGTTACTTTAATGACTGGTGCAAGTTTATGGGAAGCAGGCGCAGTAGCACTTATCGAACCTTCAATAAATGGTGTATGGTTTTACGTACTTCATATGATATGGAAAAAGAAATTTATGAAAAAAGAAGAACCAAAGGATGTATTTGGCGCACCAGGTGTTGATGGATTCGAAGAATGAAAGTAGGATTTACCTGTAGTAGTTTTGATTTATTACATGCCGGGCATACTCTTATGCTTGAAGAGGCTAAAAGTCAATGTGACTATCTTATAGTAGGATTACAAACTGATCCAACAATAGATAGACCAACTAAAAATAAACCAGTACAAACTGTAGTAGAAAGATATTTACAATTACGTGCATGTAAATATGTTGATGAAATTATTCCATATGCTACAGAACAAGATTTAGAAGATATACTATCAGGTATGCATATTGATATTCGTATACTTGGAGTTGAATATAGAGACAAAGATTTCACAGGTAGAGATATCTGTAAAAAAAGAGATATAGAATTATATTTCAACCAAAGAGACCATAGATTTAGTTCAAGTGACTTAAGACAAAGGGTCTTAGATAATTAATAATGAAAGTTTTTATTTTAGTATTGGCAGTTCTACTCAGTAGTTGTGCTAGTACTCCAACTGATAAAGATAAAGAGGCTGGTAAAAAACTTAATATAATAAGGACAACAGGATGCATATTAGTTCCAACTTTACCAATATGTATTCCAACGAAATAAAATGGCGATAGTAAAAGAAAAAGTATTAGAAGTAAAACATTATACAGACAGATTATTTCATTTCAAAACAACTAGAGATTCAGGTACGAGATTTCGTGATGGTGAATTCTTGATGATTGGTCTTGAAGTAGAGGGTAAACCTTTACTCAGAGCATATTCTGTTGCATCACCAAACTATGAAGAATATATGGAATGGTTTTCTATTAAGGTACCAAATGGACCATTAACAAGTAGATTACAACATATAAAACCTGGTGATGAAGTAATAACAAATTCAAAAGCAGTTGGTACTTTAGTTTTAGATAATCTAAAGCAAGGAAGAAATCTTTACATGTTAGCAACAGGAACAGGTGTTGCACCTTTTATGAGTTTAGTAAGAGGTGTAGATACATATGACCATTATGATAATGTAATATTACTGTGGAGTACTAGATTAGTAAAAGAACTTGCTTATAAAGATTTCTTAGAAGGACTAAATGACCACGAGATTTGGGGAGAAATTACACAAGGCAAATTCAAATTTTATCCTTCAGTAACAAGGGAAGATTTTATAAATACTGGTAGGATAACAAACGCAATGTACGATGGTTCTGTATACGAAAAGTTAGGTGTTGAGCCTTTCGATAAAGAAAAAGATAGTGCAATGATTTGTGGTTCTATGCCCATGAATTTAGAGTTTAAAGAATATTTTGAAAAGATGGGCTGTAAAGAAGGCAATAGTCAAACAAGAGGTGATTACGTTTTAGAAAAATCTTTTGTGGAGAAGTAGTTGAAATGGTTAGTATGGATTTTAGTTCTTGTGTTGGTTCTTCTTTTAACAGGTTGTAAAGAAGAAGAAAAAGAAGTTCCTATACCTACAGGGAAAGGTAAAATTTACGGAGAACTAAACGAAAGAAAAATGATGTGTAGATTAGCAAAAGTTATACCACACCCAGAATTAGAAGGCGGGTATCAATGTGTGTATAAGCACCCTAAATCAGATATTTTTGATAGAGTGACAGTGGGTGAACATAATATGTGTCCAAATAATATATATTGCGATAAAAGATGAAGTATCATATTGGATATTGGGGAGGAGCCGGCGGCGATTTTTTACGTGGGTTGATTCTTTCTGGATTAAAAGATATAGAAACAAAATGGCAAGATAATAGATTGTGGATAAAATTCGATATGTGGAAACCTGTCATACATGTAACAGGTACTGGAAAGGTTGATGTTGTTGGTCCTGCTGAAATAGATGATGATAGATATAGAGCAATTCAATTAGGTCACAATATAGGAAAACCAATAAATCAAGTAAAAAGATATTGGCTTAAATGCGAAAAACAAGGAATAGATTTTCAAAAGTTTCTTGTTGAACTTGCAAGTAAAAGTGTTGGATTTGCTAATGGTTGGACAAGTAATACGTCTGTATCGGTTGGACACGACCATATAAACTTTATTCATACGTTTGGTAATATGAATGAATGGCATCATCATATAATTGACCGTAGAAAAACACAAAGAATAATCTATTTAACGATTAATACTTTGGAAGAAGCAAATCAACGTTGGGTTAATAATAGTCACAAGAATAACCCTACAGATAGAAGAAGACTTCCTGACAATGAAAGAGCATTACATCATTTAGGAGAACACCAAGAAATACATAATATGGTGTTGAAAGAAAAAAGAACTTGTGATACAATGTTACCATTCAAATACATTTATAATAAAGAATATTTAAGACAATGGCTTATAAGAGAATTTGATTGGAACGATAGATGCTATGATAAATTATATGATGCTTGGTATGAAAAACAAGACATAATAATTTGATAAGTATGTACGAAAGGATTTATATTTTATGAAAGCAATAGTATATAGTAAAAATGCATGTGGTTATTGTACCATGGCAAAAAATTTATTAAAAATGAAGGGCGTTGAAGTAGAAGAATACAACATACAAGAGGACAATGATGCACGTGCAAGATTGTTTGAAGAATGTTCAAAAGAAAATGTTGTACCTAGAACTGCTCCTCAGATATGGTTAGATGAAAAATATATTGGTGGGTTTGAAGAACTAAAGAGACATTTCGATAATGCATGAATACGTCACTAGATATGATTATACTTTCTTAACCGGTGCACCTGGATCTAGATGGTCTGGTATCGGGCAAATCATTACAGAAAATTTTAATTATAATACAGAAGACGAAACTGATTGGCGTGTTTATAGACACGGAGATTTTTCAGGACATACAGGATCCTACTTTGGTCCTAGTATGGAACTTGGTCATGACTTTCATAGATTGGAAACAAGATATGGAAATGATATAACAGAATTTAAACTAGAATGTGATAGAGCATTTGATGGCAAAGGCACCGGAACAAAGATGATAAAGTGTCACCAATTTGCTTATAACTTAGATTGGTTATATAATAATGTTCCTAATTCTAATATATTATTAGTACAAAGAGGAAATAAAGAATGCTTTGATTGGTGGAAACAAGCAGGTGGTTGGGATATTACATATCCTAAATATGATTGGTACATGGATGACCATCACATGCAACACTATATAGAGGCAGAAAATCTATTAGCAAACTTATTTGTTGATGAATGGAGTAATTTTACAGAAGAATGGATAACTGATAATTTTGGTAAACACTCTATAAAGTTAGATATGAAAAAATATAATGATGTAAAAGTTTGCTTAGTGAGAACAAATAAAACTTGACATTTTTCAAATTAATGCTATATTTGTATACAATAACTAGGAGTATAAATGTACGAGTTTGAAAATGACGATATGATTGATTATGAGGGTGTCTCACTCCAAGGATATGTTGAATCAACATATGACGATTTAGTTGAAGTATTTGGGGATCCAACATTAGGCGAAGATATGTCTGATGCTAAATGGATTTTACAATTTAAAGTTCCTATAGAAGAAGGCGAATCATATTCAGAGGACGTTGATTACGTAACTGCAACCATACACAAAATAGATGAATGGGATGACGATAATATTCCTGATGGCATTTACAGATGGCACGTAAGTGGTTTTGATGATGATGCTACTCATTGTGTAAGAAAATTATTGGGTATAGATGACGAAGAATAAGAAGGCTCATTTTTTGTATTTGGTAGAATCCGAAAATGGGAATAAAACAGAATTAAAATTAATGACAGAATCAGAAGCCGCTGATTACGTGTTATCAAATGAATGCAAAGTAGAAGTTTGGAATATTCACTCTGGTTTTGATATTGAACCAGAAATGCTTTAATACAATATATTGTAAGTAAATTATCACACAAATAACGTTAAATATTAGTGCAGGATATCTTTCCTGCACTTTAGTACGGTGTTCCCTACACCGTTCTCTAGTCCTCTTCGCCAACTGACTCGGCAGTAGAAATACTGTCGGGTCTTTTTTTGACTATTTCCCATATGTTTTTTAAATAAAAAACTAAATATTTGCATGG
>CEOW01144159.1_pt1 | contig 13440 bp, 17 predicted proteins | sample 530621 | NCBI WGS metagenome assembly CEOW01 (sample SAMEA2620734, study PRJEB7988) | marine metagenome | isolation source: saline water (ENVO:00002010), including | reverse complement strand
TTTGTTACTGACCAGACAGATCGTTTATTCTTTGTTGGATATGATTTCTCAAGACCTGAATGTGGTGCCAACCCTGTCCCTTTGTTATGATATTTCCCTTTGGATCTATCTCTGGTACCCCAGTCTTGTGCTGGTTCTTTGATTGCTTCATTATCGTAATAATAGTTTTTACTTTTAGATAATAAAAAGATATACTCATGTGATTTAGTACATCTATCCTTCACACTCTCAGGCATTGGGTTAGGTTTATGCCAAATAATATCTTGACGTAAGTACCAACCATCATTGCGTAGTGCAAATGCTAACATCCAAGGGATGCCAATCAAATCTTTTGATTTTAAATTCTTAAACTTATTACCCCTGACTGGTGTCTTATCAGGTAGATCTTGTTTAGTCTTACTTACTGATTGTTTAGGATAATTACCATCGCTACGATAATTATAATAACTATCACCAATATTTAACCATAGGGTACCATCATCCTTCAATACATCACGTACCAATCTAAATGTGTTGACTAACTCTTGTACATAGTCCTCTGGTGTTTGCTCTAATCCAATTTGTTGATCCTCTCCACCATAGTCTCTTAGACCATAATAAGGTGGGGATGTAACACACATTTGGGCACTTTTGGGCAGAAATGCACCTAGTGTCTTTCTGCAATCTCCATATAATATGGTATCCTTCATTCGTTCTTAGGATATGTTACATCATATTCTATCACGATTTTCTTGGACTGTCTACCCATTGAATTACTTGTTTCAAGATATGTATACTCACCCTTGATTAATGCTTGCATAGTATTCTTATCTAATCCACATAAGAATTCAGCATTCTCTATTGCTCTTTTAACTGACTCTAATGAATCAGGATAATTTTTTGCCCAACGATCTTTCATTCTTTTCCTGTAATATCTGATGGTAGATCTTCATTACCTGGATGATCTCTGATCACACCCTTATAATTCTTATGATTATAGAAATGCTCATCCTCTATCTCCATTTCATCCCACTCATTTGGATATACTAATACATTACTCTCTTTATATCCATGCATAGTATTTGGATCTTCGATCCTATTCATACTAACTGTGATATAATCATCACTTATGAAATTGATGGTGCCTTCTTCCCCACTCTTGAGTCTAACAGGCATGCCTTTCTTAAGGGACTTAAGGATGTTTCTCATTTCTATTGGAATTGCCTCCGCAATGAATAATGGAATAGTCATAAGATTAGACGATGGTCGTCATAACCATATTCACCTCTTAATATGTAATTGAATGCCATAGAATACCTCTCCTGATTACTATTATTAATACCAATCGAGTGTGTTAAATGTGCAGGAAATATTACTATCATACCATCTTTAACTGGTATTCTAGACTCCCTCATATTATGAATGTTGTACTCTTTAACCTCTGGATATAGAGTCTGAGTACACCATGTAGGTATCATAGATGGGACATAGAATGTTATGTCCCCACTATTAGGTGGTACCTTGAAATACATAACACCACTAAACATGGCATTATTGTGAGCATGACCATGCCCACTATCACCAGGATTATGTTTATTAACCCATGATGATGTATGTTCTAATTGATGTTTAGTCTCATCGACTTGCAATACATCATAGACATATTTTGATAGATTATACTCAACAGTTGCCCTTACTTCTGGTTGTGATTTCAACCACTGAGTCTGACTCATCCAACCGTTGTTATGTCCTCCATTGTCTGATTGACATGGTGTATCAATAACTGACTGGATCATCTGATCCGTCAGATCTGTTTTGTTAATATATAATGGTTGAGAAAATAATGGTACTATTTGAGGTTGCATCAGATATGCTTCATGTGCAGTTTGTCAATGATCGACTCAATAATTCCTTTATCCGTATCAGATACGGTACCGTGATGCTCGCAGGCATCCTTTTGATAAAAGAATAATGCTTTCTTTAGTAACTCTTTTTGATCGTGATCCAAGATAGCAGTTTTGAGTGACATGTACATAGTTGACCCCTTCCCCATTAGGTCTTGTGCGGAACTATTTATTAGTCTATCCAGTCTATCACTCATGTCAATAGAATGTCCTTGATTGTTTTGGAATCGAAACCAATCACTCCCATGTCCATTGGTGGTGCCTTACCTTCCCTGTTGTCCTTCTCTGCTTGAGAGAATAATCCTTGTCTTTGCTCTGGTTCCATATATTTGAATGACATAATATATCTATTTACTGGATACCTATTAGTTGGTGGTCTCCCTGTGTGTGGTACCCGACCATCAAATAATACTATCCTACCAGGTTTAGGTGATATTATTCTTTGAGCATTTAACTCATGATCATAGAATATAGTTTCACCACCAAAATTAGGATGATCTAAATCTGGATTCAAATATAATAATACTGTCTTATTATCCTCCACCCAGTACGGTGCATCAACATGCACACCTGGTGTATCACCTGCCTTTAAACAATTAATATATGCACTATACAACCAGTCTCTTGGGGGCATTTCTGGGCAAACTGCTTCCAAATATGTGAGACATTCTAAGTATAGTGGATCATTACTTGCATCTAATCCTGTGTTATCAAAGTAACCAGGATCATCTATTGGTACAAAATTATATAATTGATGTGTCCAATAATTATTACGAATATCTACCTCTGGTCTATCTGGACATGGTGGGTCATCAGTCCTCGTACACATGTAAGGTAGAAACATCACCTTATCAAATAGTTCTTGTGATGCTAAGTTAGTATCAAATACTTTAATGGGATAATTCATACCAAGTTCTATCAATAGGTTTAAGGTGTGGTAACATATGCTGCATAGGTATGCTAACAGACAACCTCTTACCATCTGGTTGTGCTTGATGATAACAACGTGCAGGTATGTATAGCATATCACCTGGTTTTAATATGTGATCTATAACACACTCCATACCAGCAACATTCTCTGCTTGTTCATTACTATCAATATCCATTGTTGAATAAGCATCTAGTGTGGTAGCATCAAAATCAAATTCCTCTTTTAATTGTGGTTGTTTCTTTACTAGATTACTACATCTATTCTTATATACTTTCCAATGTGTCTCTCCTTCTATCTGCATAATAAAATTATTTGCTGTGTCTTCATGCACTCTGAATGAATTACATCTCTTTAGACCAGCATAGATATGAAATGATGTCTTACCATCAAAATATTTCTCAAACTCTCCTATTAATGCTTGCTTCTTAGGAAATCCTTGGTCAAAATTATTAATAATTAAATTATGTCCCTCCTCCCATGCTCTCATTAAATCTGATACCTCTGCACATGGTGATGACCAACAACGTTCATACTGTTTAATATCAAGAAACTGTATGATCTCTCTATTAATAAATGTAATAGAATAAAATTGTGGATTGTTTAAACAGTATTCAATATCATCCCACGTTGCAAATAATGGCAGTAGATCTTTATCCACAATACCTTCCCATAGATGTGGTTCATCATCTATAACCCATCTTTTACTGGAATGTAATTTAGTTAGAAGCGAAGATATCATGGTCGCATTTAAAATTAATATTTAATGTTACACGGTACTTATGTTCACCGTATGGATTGCTTGATGCATGGAATTGATGTCCATCAAATACAAATAAACTATTTGCTTCAGGTGTTACCCTCTTCTGAATAGTATATTCTTGTGACCTTGCTTTATACCACCTCTGATCCACAGTACCAAATTTAGGATCATCATACTGATCAAAGAATGTAGTATCACCATTACTATCATGAAGATAGTATAGTGCTGCATAATGATCTTCCTCATGGTCTGTATGTGGTGCATTATGATGTCCATTCTTACCTATATCTGTTATCAATGCTAATCTTAACCTAAAAAATTCTACAGGATGACCTATAGAATCTTGAATAGCATCTGTTAGTGGTAAAAAATAGGGTAACCAAGGACTCTCTACCCCACCCTGATCTAATAAAAGATGTACAAATCCAATGGATTGCTCTTTCTCAGGTATATTATGTCTTAGTTCCTCACCACCAAACTTACAGTCAGTTGCATCATCATATGATATATCCTCTGATATAAAATACCAGGGAAATCCATTCATGCCATTAACTATTTTATTTAAGCGAGAGAGGTACGACTTTCCTATTATATCTTTTTTGTGGATATACTTCATCTTCACGATAATAATCAGAGAATATATGCATATTGAATGAGAGTGAGATTCTCTCTAGTTCAGTATTACTCTTGTCTACACTGTGCATCAACCATGATGGAAATATCACCATAGTACCAGGTTTTGGTTGAACATACCATTCAGTGAAGTTATGTTGTTTCTCGTATCTATCAAAATTCTCATCACATCCCCAATATTCTTTGAGACATTGCTCATGTAATGGTCTGTGGAATTTTAATTCACCGCTACAACAATTTGGTACTTGTGCATAATATACACCAGCAAACATAGATCCAGAATGCGTATGTATTGCATTACTATGACCTTTAGTATTAATATTAGACCAGAGATTAATTAACTTAATAGTATAATCATTAAACCCATACTCATCACCAGCAGTATATGTATTTAATTCTATCTGCTTATGTAATTCTTTGAGTGGTGTCTTATCAATATATGGTGGTGTAAAATTATTAGATTGCCATCCTCCTTCATTAGATTTCTTCATCCCTACTGGATCTTCATCCCTTACCTTATGTACGAAATCAACTATGACATCGTTATCAATGGGGCAGTCTTCAAAGATCCAGATCGGTGTTGGAAATAATAACTCAGTCGTTAGATGCATCCTCTACTACCTCTTCAACTTCAGTTTCTTCATCACTATTGAATACGAAATCACGTGTGGTCACATTAGGATCAACGTGCTTCTTATATAATGCTAGTGCCTCCACCGCACCACTTAATTTATTAAGTGTATCTTTCTTAGTCTGCAAATCTTCTAGTGAGATCTTAGTGATCGTACTAGTGTAGTGCATGTTGTCAAGTGCTTCCTGTAGTTTATGATATTCTTTCTTAGTATCTTCATACTGTTGTAGAAAGTTCATAACCAAATCATCAAAGGTAATAAGACCTTCAATCTCTTTAGGTTCAACTTTATCTGTTAAACCTGCTTCCTCGGCAAGATTAACTTCTCTTACGTCTTCTGGCATTACTCAAACCTCTCTTTGTTTTTATTTAGGGAAAGAATTAACTTTTGTTTGTCGATGCGTCCTTTCAATGTAGTCATCTCAGGGAAACTCATGTACCTATGATAGTCCATGATTTCATTATTCTTGAGATCCTCTTCATTAGCATCTTCTACGATAACATCAAACTCATCATTATGCAACCATTGTCTTGGAATAGGAATCCATTGACATAATGGGGTACCTGCCTTAACAAGATACTCACCAGGTTCAACAGCATGCCAAAACATTTGTAGATTGACCTCATATGAATAAGATGGATCAACGATCCCTGTTGGTACGCTGAATCTATCTTCATCATAATATGGTACTGGTATCTGTAAGAATACCACATCCTTATGTGCTTGTACTCTCCAAGGTAGTTCTAATTTAACTACCATTTCATTAGTTTCTTTCTGCTGATTAACTAAGTGTGACATACCCTCAGTCTGCTCAGGTGCATGTGCTTTAACAAATGATTTACCACCTGCTTCAAACAATACCTGTGATATCCAGGAGAAATTCTTTTTCTCACCATCTTGTGATATAACAAAATCTGCTGGACATTGTAGTACCCAACCACTCTCAAATAATTGATGTAGTGCTGGACATGTTGCTGCATGTTGGAATAAACCATCATAGTCAGCATCACCAACACCATAGTTGAGTAGATTAGTGTGATGTTTAAATAGTTTCTTGACCTTCATTACTGGACAAGCACTATCCTTACCATAATATTTCTTAAGTGCTTCAGTTACCCACTTCCTCTTTACTTTCTTAGCAGGTATCCAAGGTTGCAATGCAGACACACCCTTTTGTACTGAGTAGAATCTTACCCACTTCCTTTTCTTTTTAAACGGATTCCACATAGATATTATCCTTTAGATATTGATAATGTGATGGCAATTTATCGACCCATTCTAACATAGATTTCTTACTTTCGCAATAATCAATATCATATTGTACGACATCATTCCATCGTTGTTCATCTGCTAAGTCATTAAATATAGTCTCAGTAAATGGTCTAATCCCCATGCCTGTAGCAATATAAATTGTACCCTCACCTATCATATTGGGATCAAATGCTTTCTTATCGAGGTAATCAATAAATGCTCTGTAATCCTGCAATGCGTGTAGTGATGCTTCAGTAGAATCACCTGGTTTACCTAAGAACTCTACATTATTAGTAGCATCCTTCCAATACTTAGTGTCTTCTCTGATACTGAGAGTATAATGTAGAGTCACGAAATTCTTCATGCTCTCCAATAATTTCTCTGCACTATAATTATATATTGACCTGTCGTGATTTGTCACGTGTCTGTCACGAGTAGCAAGCACATCACTAAACTTTAATAGATTCTCATGTGTAGTTAATAGTCCTGTTGATTCTAATGGTTCTAAGAATCCATATGATAAACCAATACCTATAACATTCTTAACCCATCCCTTCTCATGTTTACCATGCTTAATTTTTATGGGCATTAATGGGCATTCTTGGTCATCTAGATACTCTCTAAATTCTATTTCTGCTTGCTCATCAGAGATATATTTACTGGAGTAAACATATCCTGTACCCATATTATTCCACATAGGAATATTATATACCCAACCATTACCAAGTGCAGTGCATTTGGTATAACAGTTCATCTGCGTATCTTTATCAGTATAATCAATATGTGTTGCCAATGCTCTATCATTGAACAACATATCTTTGAATGGTATAAACTTCACACCCATGTGCTGCTCTAATAACAGTGATCTAAATCCTGTGCAGTCAATAAACAAATCAGCACTAATTGCTTGACCATCCTCTGTAGTAATAGCAGATATATCACCGTTAATAGTTTTAATTACATTGTTTACATCACCATAGACATGATGTACGCCATTAGGTACAGCAATATTATCTCTTAGATACTCACCAAACTTATCAGCATTCAAATGATACGATAGATCATCATTTGGTAGATACTGATTGCAGTCAGGTATCTCCATTGTCATCTTACCTGCATCAGCAACATAAGTTAGTTTGTTTACAAATCTAGCAAACTCTTCTGGTGGATATTTGTCCTTACCATATACACATTGCAACTCAAAGAATTTCTGTATGTGTGTAGCAATATGATCTGATGGTGGTCCAAATGCACCAAATGGATATTGAAACTTTGTACCTTTTGCTCTGAAATTTTCAAATGCAATGGATGCTTTGTATGTAGCATTACATTGCTTCATCCAGTCTTCATCCTTAAGTCCTAACCTCTTAAGATACCTATTGAACCATGCCAATGTTGACTCACCCACACCAATAGGTTTGACGTTAGGTGATTCAATTAAACACATTTCAATATTTGGATGCTCCTTAGATAATAATGCTGCTGTCATCCATCCACTACTACCACCACCTACAATACAAATAGATTCAACTTGCATAGATCGTATCCTTATAATAATCGTATGGACATTGTAGTTTATCTATACCTTTCCACGGATCTCTCACGTGCTCAGGTACTCCACCACCTTGATAGTAATCTAGTTCTTTATAGATTAGATCACTAAATGGATTCCACCCATGACCTGCTTGGACATAGAATGATCCTTCACCTGCTAGGTCTCCCCAACTATATGCGTCACCAAATACACTTGATGGTAATCCTAAATTCCTCTGGAATTTAAACATAGAGAACTCATCAGGATAATGCTTATCACATATATGCTGCCAATATGGTGTGTCATTACGTTGTGTCAATGCAAAATGTAATGCTACAAAATGAGCAAACTCATCAAAACTACCATTACAATTATTATTAAATGTATCTCTCATCACCTGTGTAATAGTATCTCTACCATCCATGACACGCAAGAACATCAGTAAGAAATTATGAATGGATAGAATACCATTAGACTCTAATGGTTCAAGGAAACCAGCAGATAATCCTATTGATATTACATTTCCATTCCACATAGTTTCTCTTCTACCAGATGTCCACTTAATAACACGGAACATCTTGTCAGTATATGCTCCCACATCTGACTCTACATTCTCTGCTAGGTAATCTCTAAACTCATCTATTGCTTCTTGATCTGAGCAGAACTTATCACAATATACATATCCACTACCTATCCTAGTCCATGTTGGTACATTCCAACACCAACCATTATTAAGAGCAACACAATCTGTGACTGGTTTCATTTGCTCTTCTTTATTATTATAGGCAAACCTGGTCACTACTGCACTATTATTTGGCAGTATGTCACTCATATCCACCCAAGGTGAATCATTTAATAGTGATTTGAATCCTGTGCAGTCAAAATATAGATCTGCTTTAGGTAATCTCTTAGGGTTTATCTTCCTTATTATACGTTTAACACCACGTGGTAGTGCATAGTTATCTCTTAACCATTCACCAAACTTAACTGCATCGAAATGGAATCCACTATACTTGTGAAGATCCCAGTAATCATTTGTTAGTGGTAGTTTATTCTGTGTGCAACATGCTGCTGCATAACTATAATCTTCAGCAAACTTAGAATTATTCCATCCATACTTCTTCTGATAATACCACCACTGTGCAGGTTCAAATAAATCACCCCTTGGAGGACCAAATGGGTACTGCCAAGGAGTGTCTCCTTTCTTATGAAAGTTATGAAATCTTACACTTGCTTTATATGTTGCATCACATGCCTCCATCCAATCCTCATCCTTAAGATCGAGGAAGTGACACCATAATCTAAAAAACTGTGTAGTTGACTCACCTACACCAACTGAGGGAGTCTTATCATCTTCGTACAAAACAATATCCCAATCGGGATATGCCTTGACAAGCGTAGATGCAGTCATCCAACCAGCGGTACCACCGCCAACAATAACAATTTTCATAACGAATCTGTTCTGTCTTTTATTTTAACTTGGGGGCACCCAGTTGTCAACCCAAGGATCCCAAGGATCTCTTCCAACTAATTGAATCTTCTTAGGATCTTGTACAAATGGTGGAATATCAGATGGTTTAGTAACAGTTGCTTTCACGTTTGCTACGTGATCTTTCCAACGTGTACCACCGTCTAATGAGTCTTTGTACTGCATATCCAATTGTTCACCCACATCACCATACGCAATAATGCGATCAACAACTGCCTCTTCTCTAAGGTCTTCGTTGTCATGGTGATCAACTAACACTCCATTGATCATTTGATGATCAAATGTAGCATCATCAGGCACTTCACACCATTTCATATTGGAATCAGCACCTTCATAGATTTCAAATTTGTCTGCTTCATCAACGATATCAGATAATGCACCTGTATCTCTAGAAACGATTGCCCATTTAGCCATGATAGATTAAATCTCCTTCAGTTTTATTTATTAACCGTAGTATTCATAAACTACAACCACACCTTCTCGACCTCTGGCACCTCTGTTACCCTCACGAGCACCGTTACCGCCAGCACCCCAGGCACAGTGTGATTGATGCCTATGGGAATAGTTTTCTTGTTGGTGACTAGCAGGTTGTGATCCACCCATATAGGATGCACCAGACGTGTAGTTACCATATTTAGACCAGTTACCGTAACCATTTCCACCGCCACCATAGGCGTTCATGTTACCACCTGATCCATTACCTCCATACCCACCAGCATGTTGCTGTGAGCAGTTGGCACCAATACCTGCCGAAGCACTACAGTATCCACCAAAAGATGATCCGTTACCGTTACCACCACAACCAGCGTAACTAGTACCACCACCTGGGTTACCAACTGAAACACTTACAGATGATACATTACTTACATCAATAACTCTTTCAGAGAATCCACCAGCACCACCAGATTCACATTTTCCTGATCCTCCACCACCTGCTCCAACTACTTGGACTCTAATACTCTTTACATCAGATGGTCTATACCATGTGCCATTGGATGTCCACACTTGCATGGATCTAAATCCAGCACCACCACTACCTCCACCTGAAATCTCTGATGACCAGATGAGGTTTGTACCATTGGTGCTTAAGAATTGTCCTGACTGACCTGAAAAACTAGGTATGTTGTAGTTAGAACTACCAGTAATGGTACCATTAATGTTTATATTTGTGACCCTGAGTGTCCCATTGCAGGTGATAGATCCACTCGAAAGAGTGAAACCACCGAGACCAGCGAGGTCAGTAACGCCTGTAACTTTAAGAACACTCATCCGTAAAACTCCTGAACGATAACGATACCTTCTCTTCCTCTAGCACCTCTGTTACCATGTTTTGCTCCATTTCCACCAGCACCCCATGCACAGTGTGATTGGTGTCTATGAGAGTAATTACCTTGGTTATGAGAGGAAGGTTGTGTGCCTCCTATGTATGACATACCAGCAGTGACGCAACCGAATGACCAGTGAGATCCATGTCCGTTACCTCCACCACCATAAACGTTCAGGTTACCACCTGAACCATTTCCACCAATTCCTCCAGCATGCTGTTGTCTACAGTTTGCACCGTATCCTCCACTAGCAGAGCAGTAACCACCGAATGAGGAAGTGTTTCCATTTCCACCACATCCAGAGTAGTTAGTACCACCACCTGGGTTACCCACACTAACTGAAATAGAACTAGTATTCTCTACATTTATAACTCTTTCTGCCATTCCACCAGCACCACCAGATTCTGTATAACCTGATCCACCTCCACCAGCACCAACCACCGTAACGATGATAGTACCTACATCATCGGGTCTATACCATGTACCATTACCAGTCCATACTTGCATGGATCTGATACCAGTACCAGCACTAACTCCTGACCAAACATACTCAGAACCAGTGGATCTCAATGCTTTTCCTTCGTTACCACCCATAGGAGGTACAACGAATGTTGATCCACCTCGAATGTCACCATTAATGACAACATTAGAGCATGTCAAAGTTGTACTGGCAGTTATACCACCACCAGCAAGCATGAATCCCTGTGCTCCAGTTAAATCTTTTAATGCTGATACTTTTAGTTTTGACATTTATCCGTAGAACTCATGAACGACTACGACACCTTCACGACCTCTTGCACCACGTCCACCTTCTCTACATCCATTACCACCTGATCCCCAGGCAGCATGTGATTGGTGTCTATGAGCATAGTTCTGCTGTTGATGAGATGCAGGTTGTCCTCCACCCCAGTATGATTTACCACATGTATGGTTACCATAAGTGTAGTGAGATCCGTGTCCTGATCCACCTCCACCGTATATATTTAGTGACCCACCTGAGCCATTACCACCGTATCCTCCAGCATGCTGCTGAGAACAGTTAGCACCAATTCCTGCGGATCCACTACAGTATCCACCGAATGAACTACCATTACCATTTCCTCCACAACCAGCATAGTTAGTACCACCACCTGGATTTCCAACTGTTACTGATACAGATGATACGTTAGTAACATCGATCTGTCTTTGTGCTGTACCTCCAGCACCACCTGATTCCATAAATCCAGATCCACCGCCACCAGCACCAGTTACTGTAACCATAATGGTCTTAACGTCCGATGGTCTATACCATGTTCCGTTACCAGTCCAGACCTGCATAGATCTGACACCTGAAGCAGATGATAAAGTACCCCAAGTGAGTGCTGACCCATTGGTTGAAATGTATTCATCAGCATGACCTGATGGGTTGGGAAGAATATAAGCAGACGATCCTGCTAATGTACCACTGATCTCAATATCTTGCACATTAAGAGTACCATTGGCAGTGATACCCCCACTCGTGAAAGTAAAACCTCCAATACCACCGATGTCTTTTATAGCTCCCAGGTTTAACTGTGCCATACTAAACTAACTACCTGTATGTTTCTATTTATCATTATTTATACCAGATATCTTCCACCATGTCCTTGATTCTGGGCAAAAGGGTTGTGCTCACTTATATCTAAGCAATTACTCTTACCATCAAAATCAGCAGACAAGTTGAATGCTATTGATATTCGGTCTTCATCACTCTCATTAACTGTTACATCATGCTCTAACCAACATGGAAAATATATTAATGTACCTGCCTCTGGTTCAACCGCCTGGTAACCTATACCATCACCAAAATATTCATAATCTCGTTGAACATGGACTAAAGGACCACGAGGATCCCAAAATCTTATTGCTCCTGAGTATTTAGGCACCTTCACATAGTATACTCCTGACAGTAATATATTAGTATCAGCATGTAAATGTCTGCTGTTACTGGCACCTGTAGGATTTATATTACACCAAGAATATATCATAATATTCTTTAGTGGTTTGTCCTCCCTCATTGGGCAATTTGCAGCAACAAGGTCGATCCAATCTTTGTTATAAAACAAATCACCCTGATAACCTCCATTACTGGAGTAAGGGTGATTGGGTTCAGTCTTCTGGAAATTATATATTTCCTCTTCTAACTTATCATTGTCAAAATCCACATGCTTAACCCACAGTGGAGTATTAAATATATTCATAATAAAAATATCAATTAACTATAGTTTCTATAATGTCCTAAGACTACAAACTCTTCGTTTCCTTGTTGTTGTTTAGGTACCTTATCTATGATAAGAAGATCTACCATAGCATAGTCTTGACTCTGACCAGGTCCACCTCTAGTAGTGCACCATTCAATAGGACAATCTTGACCAAGTATAGTTACACTAGATGGCATTCCGTTGGCACCTGCATTCTCAGTTATAATTCTGAAATGATATAAACTACCATCACCATTGTGCTGATCCATATCATTTAGATATAATCTCCAGTTACCACCACCATTTCTTGTAACATATATTGTATTACCATTGTTAATACTATGTGTTACGTTACCACTGTAATCAGCATAGAATTTACAATGCTCTTTACGACCACCTGAGAAGTGCATTCCAGTTGATCTAAAATCTTGAGTTATTATATCTACAACTTCAAGGTTTAACATGTCATCACCACCGAGGACATTCCACGTGGCATTATTTTCAATCGTGACTGTATAACCGTTTGCAATAGTAATAGGACCTGCTGAGAAACCGTTGGTGAATTCAGCACCACCGTTAGCAACTGGACCTATAGTTAAATTCTCTTCAATAGTAGTACCGTTAGTCCTGATAATACTATTCTCACCAACACTGGGACCTCCACCACCTACGTCATCCCATCCTGGAACACCTTGGGCAGCATCTTGCTTATAGATCTGTGCCATGTCCTCGGTACTATTGTATATAATGGTACCATAGGCGGGTGTACCTAGAGCATTAACT
>CEOW01138242.1_pt1 | contig 13513 bp, 8 predicted proteins | sample 530621 | NCBI WGS metagenome assembly CEOW01 (sample SAMEA2620734, study PRJEB7988) | marine metagenome | isolation source: saline water (ENVO:00002010), including | reverse complement strand
CAAAACCATAAAGATCTTGAGGGAGCTATAGAAAAAACTAGCACCTTAGCAGAAAAATCTTTTGGAAATGGAGATATATTTATTGAAAAATTTATCACGAATGCACGCCATATAGAGATTCAAGTATTTGGTTTTGGGGCTAAAGGATCGGTTCATTTATTTGAAAGAGATTGTTCAATGCAAAGAAGATATCAAAAAATAATCGAAGAGTCGCCAGCTCCTGAAATTGACAGGACAGTAATTGAGTCCATGGCTGCTTCAGCAGTCAAACTTGCTTCAGATGTAAAATACGAAGGAGCAGGAACAGTGGAGTTTATTTATGATATAGATGAAAAAAAATATTATTTTTTAGAAATGAATACAAGAATACAAGTAGAACATCCTGTAACTGAATTAATCACCAATAATGATTTAGTCTCAATGCAAATCAAATTTGCATTTGATAGAAAAACAAAATTTTTAAAACAGGAAAAAATTTCTTCTTATGGACATGCTATTGAATGTAGGGTTTATGCAGAAGACCCTAGCAAGAATTTTTTACCTTCACCTGGAAAAATAAAAAAAATGAAATTTCCCGAAATACCTAATGGAATAAGATTAGATTGGGGCTATGATGAACAAGATGAAATAAGCTTTTATTATGATCCTATGATTGGAAAAATTATTTCTCATGCCCTGGTGAGAGAGGATGCTATTGATAAGCTAATAAGTTTTTTGGAAAAAATTTCTATAGATGGAATAAAAACCAATATTCCTTTTTTAATTTCACTATTAAAAGATAAGAGATTTTTAAATGGTACTCACAATACTAAATATATTGAAAATAATCTTAATGCCTTGATAAGCACAACACCCAAATTTAATCAAACACCAAAGAACATTGATTTAAATCCAGGAAGAATTAAAATTGTTGAGACTGATAAATTAAAAGTTGCCCATGGCAGCAAAAAAACTAGCGAAGGGGGTATTAAAGTCGTTTACTTTGACTAAATTATAATGTCTAGCCAATTAGTAACCTCAATTAAACCTTCCCAGATTCCGGGTTCTGACCCACAATCAACAAAATACTTAATCGTTCCCATCTTTATTTTCTTTGCATTATTAATTTTTGCCATGATTCGAGGTCCTCAAATTATCTCAGGTTCTGGAATAGGCACTGCAATTATGGTCTCAACACCATTAATTTTGGCCACTTATGGTCTTACCGCATTGTGTTTAGCTGGAAGAGTAACTGTGGATCTATCAATAGGACCTTTAATTGGTTTCATCAATGTGACAACCATTCAACTGTACGCGGCAGGGTATATCCAATCACCAGTGTCTTATTTTATATGTGCTTTAGCAATCGGTGTAATATACCAATTTTTATACGCCTTAATTGTTTTGTTTATAAGAGTGCAGCCAATAATTGTAGCACTTAGTATGTTCCTTGCTTTTTCTGGAATTAATTTAGTAATTCTACCCAGACCTGGTGGTCGCGCACCTGACTGGATGCTTTCTTGGAGCGCAGGTACAGAAATTATTCAACCGGTTTTAATACTTTTAATTTTTTCAACTTTAATTTGGTATGCTTTAACCCATACCGCCTATTGGCAACATTTAAAGTTAATGGGCTCAGATGAAAAATCTGCATATACTAGCGGTGTTAGAATTTATTTAGTTAGAATTGGTGCTCATATTATTGGTGGTGTTTATGCAGCCCTGGCAGCAATAGCATTTACCGGATTGATTGGATCAGGTGATCCAACTCAAGGCACAACTTATACTTTAATGGCAGTGACAGCTTTAGTTCTTGGAGGTTCGAGCTTAGTTGGAGGAAGAGGAGGGGCTTTTGGAGCTATCTTAGGTTCATTAAATATTTATCTGATTAACTTCATTCTATCGACTTTTAGATTTGAAAGATTTCAAAGTTTTGTTACTGATCTTTCCTATGGAGCGGTGTTGGTTGCTTCATTACTAATTCTTATAGCATTGCCCTATATCCAAAAAGCTTTCAAAAATCTTTCGGTTTTTGTGTTTTTTATAATTGGAACTTTGAGTGCTGCTGCAGTTCAAATTCATATGAAGTTCGATCAAGTCACTCGAGGTACAGTTGGAGGGTTTGGTGGTAAATCAAAAGATGCAGAAATCTTTGAAAAAGCATTAGAGTCTGGAAGCGATTGTTTGATCACAGGTAAAGCTTGTGCTGAGGGAGGTAACTCAACTGTTTGGATGTTCATAGCAATTGGAATAGCTTCCCTTATTTACTTAGTATACTTGTTGGTAAAACATAGAGACGGTCCGACTGTATCTTTTATAATTGCTTCAATAGTCATCTTCTTTGGCTGTGTTTGGAGTGGGACAAGAGAGGCTTATTTTGTAAATGCTGATTTGGGCACAAATCTTCAATATATACTTAATTATGCCCCCCAATATTTTACATCTGAATACTTAAGAGTAGGAGCAGGATTACCAGATTTTTCAGCATCTTCTAGCTTGTTGGTTAGTCTTGCTTACGCAGTATCAACCCTTGCAGGGATAGTTTTTTTTACTTCAGCAATAGTTATTATCGCTATGCCTAAATTTAGAAAAGAAATTAAAACTCAAACACTTGTATTATTTGCTATTGCTATATCTTTAATTGTTTTTGCTGCAATTTCTTACTATGGAATAGAGTCTAATAGGCGAAGCTTTTTCGGAGTAGATGGTTATGCTGTAATACTTGTTTTTTTACTTCTCTTTTTGCTTACAGCTCCAACTTTCTTTTCTCAGGTAAACTTAAATAATATTTTTATAGTTTTTTTAGGTATCCTTGCCATCTTGGCTATCTATTTCTTAGCTTCTCCCTCAGGAGTCATTTTAACTGACGACGGTAGTAAATATTATCAGCCAATTATTACTGAACTTGTAGTTGGGGATACATCATCGATTAATTATGCTAGACCAATTCGTGGGGAGTTTATTTTTGATAATGTCACTTGGCTTAAAGAAGCTGCTTTAATTATTTTTGCTATATTTGTATTTCAGTTTTTTACTTTTTTAACAATGCAGGGGAGAATTACTTTTAGTAGATTTAAACCCTACATTGCTATTCTAAGCATTGCTGCTTTAACTTGGTCAGCTTTATTTTTTGCAATAGGATATCCTTATTGGAAAATGATACTAATAGTTGCGATTGGAGTCGCTATCTCACCTTTAATTTGGCAGGCTTTTAATATTTATAAAATTAAATTAAAATCACAAGAAGGTTTAGAGAAATGGGGGGGTCTGTCCGAAGATAGAAAAGTTTAAAGAAAAATGGAAAAAAGAACGCATAATTTTTTAAAAGGACTCGGTATTCTTTTTGCTGTTGCGGCAGGTATAGGTACAGCTGTTCTTGGCTATGTTGATAGAACAGATTGGATACAAGTTGCTTTTTACTCAGTAGCTGTTGTTGCCATCGTTTTATGGGGTTGGCACTTTTTTCTTGTCAGATGGTCTTATCAATCTCAAACTGGCGATACTAAAGAAACCGAAGATGATGAAAGCTCAAGTAAAAGAGGCCTTTTTTGGGATTTAATTGCTAGAAATTGGATAGCTGTCACTGGTTTTTTATTGTTATTAGGGCTCTTTATACTTTTATGTTTCCTAGTGCCAGGCTTCTTCTCAGGAAGAACAGTTGTATCAGCTATTATTCTATTAGGTTTTCTAATTTTAGCCTTTATTGCCTACAAATTCTTAAATGTAAATAAAAGTGTTATTATAGGAGTCGCTGTATTAGTGGGACTCTTTATTATAGGGTCAGTTTCAATTGATGGGTTCCTGTCTTTACAAAACATCAAATCAATGTTGGTGTTTGCATCTTTCTTAGGTCTTGCCACCATTGGTCAGACGTTAGTGGTTATGTTAGGTGGCTTAGATCTTTCAATACCCTTTCTAATTGGCGCTACAAATCTTGGATTAATGTCATTAATTTCTCTCGGTGTTCCACCTTGGTTAGCATTTATTGTTATTTTAGCATTTGGAACTGTCGTAGGGCTGTTTAATGGTTTGATAAGTTTTAACTTACAAGGACAAGCTCTCATTGTAACACTTGGGGTTGGTTTTATGGTTGTGGGTGGAGTGCAAATTTTAGTTTCTCTTCCTACAGTAACTGGTGGAACGGTTTTTGGAGTTGTGCCTGATTGGCTAAAAAATCTTGCATCACTTAATGGAAAATTTTTTGGGTTACCCATTCCGCCAGTCATACTTATTTGGATTCTTGTTTCTATTCTTCTTATTGTTGGTTTACGTCACACAAAATGGGGAAGAAACTTATATGCTGTTGGCGGTAAAAGATTATCAGCTGATCGATTATCAATCTCTGAGAGAGCTTACTGGGTGGGAGTTTTTGTAATAAGTGGATTTACATCTGCCGCTACAGGAGCGATGCTTTTAGGTTGGAGTGGTGGTGGATTTATTGGAGTGGGTGATCAATATTTGTTTTTGACAGTCGCAGCTGTAGCCGTGGGTGGAACCTCTTTGCTTGGAGGCTATGGTGGTTATGGTTTCACAGTTATTGGAGTATTAGCTCTGCAGGTGATCAGTACTTTCTTAGCTGGTTTAGGCTTAAGTTTTGAAGGACAGCAGTTCATATTTGGACTTTTAATTCTTCCTTTAGTGGCCTTATATTCTAGAGCACCTCACATTAGGGAGCAAATATGATCAAAATAATCAACAGTTTATGCAATTTTTGTAATGAATATTTATTCCAATATGCGAAACAAAAATTATTATTATGGAATAGAGGTTGCTAAGATGAATTGGAGAGGAAATAAGTTTTATGAATAAGATGCTTCTTCCCTACGATATTGTGGGAGGCTCTTTTTGGTTAATTTCAGTTGGCATGATTGGTGCCACCCTCTTTTTCTTTTTTGAAAGAAGCAAAGTCAGCTCTAGATTTCATACCCCAATGACAATGATAGCTGTTGTTTGCTTAATGTCATCTATTCACTATTTCTTTGTTAAAAACTTATGGGTTGTAAGCGGAACGGCCCCAACATTATTAAGATACATCGATTGGTTTTTAAACTTCCCAATGCTAGTGCTGATTTTCTACGCAATGTTAATGACTGTAGTTAAAGTTAAACAAGGAATGTTTTGGAGACTTTTGGTAGGAACATTAGTTTTTGTAGTTGCCGGTTTTTTAGGCGCTGCCGGTTACATGAGTAAAACCCTTGGTTTCATTGTTTGGTTAGCAGGATGGCTATATGTCTTAGGAGAACTTTATGTTGGTGAAGCAGGAAGAGCCAATGCAAAATGCGGTAATGAAAATATTCAAATGGTTTTTTTCTCTAATAGATTAATTATTACCATTGGCTGGGCTATTTATCCAATGGGATATTTCATTGAGCATTTAGGTGGAGGCATAGATACTAATAGTGTTAATGTGATTTATAATCTAGCAGATTTCTTAAATAAAATAGTTTTTGGACTTATTATATATAAAGCAGCAATACAGGACTTAAAGGTAAATGGACAATAACATCAAATTAGGAGGTGATTTATAGGTATGAACATTACTAGTGGAGCAGATATTATTGCAGTAATCATTTTGATAGCTTTAGCGATAGCTATTATTGTTTACTTACTACATTGGCTTTACAGGCGATCTTCTAAGGAGATAGCATTTGTAAGAACTGGTATGGGTGGCGAAAGAGTTGTCATTAGTGGCGGTGCATTTGTTTTACCTATTATCCACAACATCACTTCCGTTGGTATGAAAACACTTTGTATCGAAGTGCAAAGGAATGGAAATAAATCGTTTATTACTAAAAATAGAATGAGAGCTGAAGTTACTGCAGAATTTTATGTCAGAGTTGCGCCAACAAACGAAGCTGTATCTATAGCAGCTCAAACATTGGGTAATAGAACCCTGGAACCAGACCACCTAAAAGAATTGGTACAAGGTCGTTTTGTTGATGGTTTAGGTGTAGTTGCTGCAAAGATGAGCCTTGATGAAATTCAAGAAAACCGTTCTGAATATATCAAAAAGGTAGCCACTCATGTCGAAGAGGCTATTAAACATACGGGTTTAGAGCTAGAGACGGTTTCTCTAACATCTCTTAACCAGGCGCCAGTTAGTGTCTTTGATCCATCAAATACATTTGATGCCGAAGGTTTGACTCAAATTACTGAATTCACTCAATCTAGAAAAAAGAAGCGAAATGATATTGAAAAGGATACAGAAGTAAGTATCAGAAATAAAAATCTTCAATCAATTAAGCAAACTCTCGAAATTGAGAAAGAAGAAGAATTTTCTAAGTATCAACAAAAAAGAGAAATTGAACAACAAAGAGCTATTGAAAATACGGAAACAATTAAAACTAAAGCAGATAAAGAAAAAGAGTCTGAGTTAGCTGAAATTGCTTCAGAAAAAGATATTGAGATTGCGAGAATTAGTAAAAAAGACTTTGTTGAAATGGAAAAGAGCCTACAAGAAACAAAACTTATTCAAGAAATTGAAAAGAGAAGAAAAGAACAGAATGAGTTTAGGCAACAGACTTCAATAGAAATTAAACAAAAAGATATTGACACTGAGAAAACTATTCTTGAATTAGAAAGAGATGTTGAATTTAGTAGATTAGAAAAACAAAGATCAGTTGATATCAAATTAGCTGAAGAAAAAGCTCAAACTGCAAAAGAAGAAGCAAGAAAAAGATATGAGTCTGAAGAAGCTTATATCATGGCCGAAGAACAAATTAAAAATGCAAAAACAGCTCAACAAAAAAATGTGGACGCATTTAAGATTGCAGCAGAGCAAGAAACTAGAGTGCTAGATATCGAAAAAGCAAAAAGAATTGAAATTGAAGAAAAACAAAAACAAATGGAAGTTCTTGAAAAATCTAAAGCTGTTTTAAAAACTAAAATGGAAGAAGAAACTGCAAGGGCCAAAGCAGTCGAAGCCGAAGAAAAGGTCAATACCATTAGAGATGTTGAACAAGCTGAAAAAGATAAAGCTTTGGGTGTTATTGAAGCTAGTAAAAATGCGGAAAGAGAAAAACTCGCATCGATGGCTGCTAAAATAAGATATGAAATTGAAGCAGCTGGTAAAAAAGCTTTAAATGAAGCTGAAAATGCAAGAAGTGATGCAAGTAGAAGAAGCGCTCTAAGACAAAAATTAGCTGAAAAAATTGAGGGAATTATAAGAGAATGGGTAAGACCAATGCAAAATATCGACTCCATTAAAGTCGTCGATGTAAATGGACTACCCGGTTTCAGCCAAGGTGGAGGAGCAGAAGGTTCTGATAACCCAGACAATCCATCAGCCACAACAGGTGGTTACTCAAAAAAAGGTTCACTAGCTGATAATGTTGTAAATTCTGCGCTAAGATACAGAGCTCAACAACCTTTCCTTGATAGCTTGTTGAAAGAGATCGGCATGTCCCCAGGAGAAGCGAGTAATATAAGAAATATTTTAGGTGACTATGATGATCCTAAAAAAGATAAACATATGAGATTTGATGACGATGTTAAAAAAAATCCAAAAAAGAAATAAGGTAAGAGCATGAGTGTAGATATAAAGTCCTGGGCAAAAAAATATAAAGAGCTAACTGAAAAAGATGAAACAATTAAAGCTATGGCTAAGTATTATACATGTTCATTTCTTTTTGATATGGGAAGTGTAAAGGTAATCATTGAAATGCATGATGGCAAAGTAAAAAATATTAATACTAATCCTGGTGGCTTAGATCCATATGATTTTGCTTTGAGAGCATCTGAACAAACTTGGAGAGAGTTTGCTAAACCAGTGCCTAAACCAATGTTTCATGGAATTTATGCTGCTTCATTTAGAGAAGATTTAAAGATTGAAGGAAATCATCTTGTTTTGATGCAAAATTTAAGAAATTTTACTGTTCAATTTGAATTGTTAAGACAATCAGGAGTCCCTGTATGATCATAAACAAAGAAAGGAAAATTTAATGGCTGTTAAACATCATGATCCTGTTGGTAGATACGTCACAATAGAGGTAGACGGCCAACAATACAAAGTTTTCTACCTTTCAAATGGAAAGGGCACTCCACTTGTTTGTCAACACACTGCTGGATGTCATAACCATCAATGGAGAGGTCTTTTAGAGGACGATGAAATTACTCAAAATTACCAAGTTATTGCTTATGATTTACCAAGACACGGTAAGTCTGATCCACCTCATAATACTGAGTGGTGGAAAGAAGAATATAAACTAACAGCTGAGCACTATTGCAACTTCATAGTTGAGTTATGTAAAGCTCTTGACTTAGAAAATCCTATATTCATGGGGTCCTCTTTTGGTGGAAATGTCGCTCTACAGCTAGCTTTAAAATACCCTAATAAATTTAAAGCTGTAATACCTGTTGAAGCCGCTCACTATTCACCTGGCTTTTATATTGACTGGTGGAGGCATCCTCATGCCAACGCCGCACAAGTATGCGGAAGTGGTGTTTGGGATTTAATGGCACCTCAATCTCCTGATATGGACAGATGGCTCACATGGCATTATTACACTCAAGGCTCTGAAGCTTTCAAAGGAGATCTACATTTTTACTCTGTTGACCATGATCTAAGAGATGAACTTCAAAATATTGATGGCCACAAATGTCCAGTGGTGATGTTAACAGGCACATACGACTATCTTACTCCTCCTGAAGCAACTGAGGATACTGCCAGACAAATTAAAGGAGGTGTATATATTGAAATGAGAGATATTGGTCATTTCCCGATGAGTGAAAATCATGAGGTTTTCAGAGTTTACTTATTAGAAGCTCTAAGAATAATTAAGGAAAAGACTGATTATAATTCTTAATTCAAATTTGGATTATGGTCGCTAATCTATATTGGTTTTCTTTTTTTCTTATAATTTACATAAGCTTTTGTCTTTTTTGGGGAGCAAGAACTCTTAGAAAAAATAAAACGCCTGAGGCTTATTATTTAGCTGATCGAAGTGTTTCCCCATGGGTTTTCTTTTTTTCAGCAACTGTTGCAACATTTGCTGGTATCACTTTAATATCTTTTCCTGCATTAATTTACGCTGACGGATACTCTTTCTTAGCTACTGCCGCAATAGTAATTACAATTCCTCTTGGAAGCATACTTTTTTTTAAAAGACAATGGATGTTAAGTAGAAAATTTAATTTTATTACTCCTGGAGAGATGTACTTCAAATATTATCAAAGTAATACCCTAAGAGTTGTCGTTCTAATCATTGGATTATTTTTTGCTGTTCCATTTCTAGGTATAATTATTGGATCAACAGGCAATGTTGTTGAGTTTATAAGCGGTGGAGAAATTAGTCGGGACTCAGCTATGTGGGCTCTAACTGCTTTGGTCCTCTTTTATATTGTTTCCGGAGGCTTTAAGCCAATGATTAGTATAGGAGTAGTTCAATCTTGGTTATTTTTTGTTTTCTTTTTATCTATTGGTATTGGAATTTTTTATTTTCTCGGTGGTTTAAGTTTTTTTGAAGACCTTTCAATGGCAAATAATTTTATTTCTTTTGGCGCTTGGGGTTCTACAGGAGGTTATGGAGGAGGAGATGTTTCAGGATATTTTAATATTCCTGGCGTTATTCAATGGATAGCGGGAATAGGAAAAAATAATCCTTTAGGAGGCCCCTGGACAGCAGTAATGATCCTATCATTTACTCTCTCTTATATGGGAATAGTTCTATCACCAACATTTTCAATGTGGAGTTACTCTGTAAAATCACCAAGATCTTTTTACTTTTACCAGGTTTGGGGGTCAGGAGCCATTATTGGAATTTTTTTATTTATAATTGCCCCATTGCTTGGAGTGGGCGCTCATTTGCTTGGCGCCAATTATTTAGTTAATGAAAATGGTTTTTCTATAAATCAATTATTTCCAGAATTAGATTTAAATAATATTTCCTCTTTGGTTTTTGTATTTATTGAGAGCTTTAGCTCGATTTCCCCGATCATTGTAGGCTTTCTTGCTATCTGTTTAATTGCTGCTCTTCAATCTACATTATCAGCTTTTTTAATGACTTCAGGTAGTATGGTTGCACGTGATCTTTATAGACCGTATATAGATAATAATCCTAGTTGGAAAAGAGAATTATTAGTCGCTAGACTTTCCATGCTATTATTAAGTTTGGCTGCACTTTATCTCGCTACTTTTTTTGAAACTTCTCTTATCCTTTTAGGAGGGTTAGCAATTGCTTTCGGCTTTCAGTTATTTCCTGTTTTGCTCGGAATGCTTTGGTTTCCATGGATTACAAGAGGTGGAGCTATATTAGGTTTGATTACAGGTTTAATTTTTGTAACTTTGGCTGAAACCTTTGGTCATAAACTTACTGGTAATTCTCTTCCTTGGGGAAGATGGCCATTGACAATATATTCTGGTCTATGGGGACTTTTTTTTAACGTGATAGTTTGTTTTCTTTCTTCCATTTTTTCAAGCAATGATACTGACAAAGATCACAGAAAATCATTTCATGATTTTTTAAATGAACACATGGGTATACACCCTTCAAGAAAAAAAATTAAATCTTTGGCTTATGTTTTCTTTTTAATTTGGGCATTCTTTTCAATTGGCCCAGGACTAATATTTGGAAATTCAATATTTGGAAATGCTGATCAAAGTTATGATAAATGGGTCATGGGAGTTCCATCTTTGTGGGCATATCAAATTATCTGGTGGGTTGTAGGAGTGTTTTTAATTTGGTTCTTAGCAAACAAAATGGATTTATCTACTTTACCAAAAAAACCAATTTTAAATGGCGATGAACACTTGTCTCCTGATGATGTTGAGGAAAGAGGAAACTATATTGACAGAATGGGAGGAGGGTATGGCTGGCCTTTAATTCTTATCGGAATGGCTGTAGCAACTGTAATCCTCTCAGTCTATGCATTATGAAAAAAACACAAAAAAGATGAGTATTTTATTGATTTTTTCTTATTCTGTTTCAAAATACGAAATGAAAAAATGCTTGAATGGTGAACAACAAATAAAATAAATAAATGTCTGATTATAGCTATAAACACCCTTCCAATGTTCAACTAAACAAAGGCCACAAGCATACTGACGATTTTATTACTAAAAAATACATTTTAAAAATGCTCAGAGATCCTCAAAAATTAAAATCTCTTATTGAAGAGCATAGAGCAACACCAGTAGGCAGAGCGGCCACAAGAGATCATGGGGTAATTCAACATAGTCAAGATTTACAAACATTATTAGACAAACTTAGAAGAGGTAGTAAAGAAAATGGATTTGTTACCGTCTGCCTAAGAAGACATGAAGACTACAGAATTGGTATTACAACTGGTGTCAGAGGTCAGCCAGTAGAAATTACTGAGGACTCCTATTCTTCAGAGGAGGCATGTGAGCATGCTATCTTTTTAAAAAGAATTAACAGACTTCTAGAGGAGTATAGTGGAGAAGAATAATGTTAAAAATAACTGGATATAGTGATAAGTACTCAGCCCATCCTGGTGAAGAAGTAAAATTTTATGTGAACGCAGAATATAATGACAGCTATGAAGTACAATTAGTTCGTCTAATACATGGTGACACTAATCCTGAAGGTCCAGGTTACAAGGAAGCTGAAATAGATGCTTCTTGTAATGGAAACTATCAAGGAAAAAATCAAAGAATACATGGTGGTTCTTATATAGTTATTCCTCAACATGATAATTTGAATTTAGAGAGCTTTACTATGCAGGCTTACATTTTTCCAACAACCCCTGATAAAGGTAGACAAGGTATATTTACCAAATTTAATGAAGAAGATAAAAAAGGTTATGGTTTATTTGTTGATGAAAATGGATGTTTATCTGTTGAAATTGGTGATGGATCTCAAGTAACAAAAGTTACATCTGAAAAAAAACTCTTAAGAAAAGTTTGGTACTTAGTTATTGCTACTTTTGATGCTAAGACTAGAAGACTTACTCTTCATCAAGAGCCAAGAGTAACATCTACAAACGGTGGTCTGGGTATGGCTATATTAAACCCTATTGAAGAAACATCTGCTATAATAGAGACAACCAGTTCAGTTGTTCCCGCTTCTAACGACTCACCTTTACTAATCGCTGCTACGACATTAAATAACAGATCAGGTAGACATATTTCTGGAGGACACTTCAAAGAGGTGCCTCACCCAATTGAACTCCCAGAACAAACACTTACATTTAATGGTAAAATTGATAGACCTAGATTATCCAATATTGCCCTATCTAAAGCAGAAATTGAGTCATTAGCATCTAGTTATGATGAATGTAATACTACTGTAAGATCCACAGTGGTTGGCGCATGGGATTTTCATGCAAATATTGGTAAAAACATAGCTTCAACAAAAGTTGTTGATACATCTCCCAACAATCACCACGGCTTCATTATTAACATGCCAAATAGAGGTATGACTGGTTACAATTGGACAGCAGATGAAATGGTTTTTCATCATAAGCCAGAAGAATATGGGGCTATTCATTTTCATGATGACGATATTGATGATGCAAGATGGGATGTTGATTTCACAATAAAGATTCCTGAGGGTTTAAAAAGTGGTGTTTATGCTGCTAGATTAAGAGTAGATGGAAGAGAAGAGTCAGAAAATGAGGATTATATTCCATTTTGTGTGAAGCCCCCTAAAGGAAAAGCTACTTCAAAAATTTTATTTTTACTTCCAACAAACAGTTATATGGCATACTCAAATGACAACTTAGGTACTAACTCTGTAGTAGCACAATTGTTAGCAGGAAAAGTCCCCGTCTTAGAACCAGCAGATTTATATCTTAATGAACACAGAGAATATGGTTTATCGACTTACTCGTTACACTCTGATGGTCATGGTGTTTCTATTTCCTCTAGATTAAGACCTATCTTAAATATGAGACCTAAATATCGTCATTGGTTATCTCCATCTTTATGGCAGCTCAATGCTGATTTGCATTTAACCGACTGGCTTGAAGAAAAGGGTTTTGAATTTGATGTATTGACTGATGAAGATCTTCAACACGAAGGTGTTAATTTATTAAACCGCTACAAAGTAGTAATGACAGGTAGCCACCCTGAATATTCCTCAGAGAAATATATGGATGCTCTTGAATCTTACCAAATGCAAGGCGGTAGATGTTTTTATTTAGGCTCTGATGGTTTTTATTGGATAAGTGAATATCACCCAGATAATTCAAACATTACTGAAGTAAGAAAAGGTGAAGCTGGTACTAGGGCTTGGACATCAAACCCTGGTGAGTACAATAATGCTTTTGATGGAAAATATGGTGGCATGTGGAGAGCTAGAGGAAGAATTCCTTCCAAGGTTTGTGGTTTAACTTTTACATCTTACGGTTTTGATGTTTCATCTTATTATAAAAGAGAAGAAGATAGCTTTAAGCCTGAATGTTCATGGATATTTGAAGGTATTGGAGCAGATGAAGTTATTGGAGATTTTGGATTAGTAGGCGGTGGTGCGGCTGGTCTAGAACTAGATAGGTATGATCTTGAGTTCGGAACTCCACATAATGCTTACTATCTTGCCAGATCTCAAGACCATTCAAACATGATGTTACAGGTGAA
>CEOW01027711.1_pt1 | contig 13616 bp, 8 predicted proteins | sample 530621 | NCBI WGS metagenome assembly CEOW01 (sample SAMEA2620734, study PRJEB7988) | marine metagenome | isolation source: saline water (ENVO:00002010), including | reverse complement strand
CCTGAGACTAAATTTTTATATATTTTATCAGTTATAAAAGGTGTTACGGGTGCAATTATTCTCAATAAAACTATGATTGTTTCATACAAAGTTGCATACGCGGCTAATTTATCGCTGTCATTCTCACTTTTCCAAAAACGTCTTCTATTTCTTCTAACATACCAATTTGATAAATTATCTATGAATTTCACAACTTCATCCATCATTTTGAAAATCTGAAAATTATCGTAGTATGATTGAGAAATCTTTACAAGTTCATTTACTTTAGCAAGGATCCAATGATCTAATTTTGATAAAGTTAATTTTTTAATATTGGAATAACTATTAGGATCAAAATTATCTAATCTTGCATATGTGACAAAAAATGAATACGTATTCCAAAGAGTTATCAACCTTTTCCTGACTTCATCTGCTGCTCCGTAACCAAAACGTAAATTTTGCTCTGGGTTTTGTGATGCATACAACCACCTCATTACATCAACACCCATTTTTTCAGCTGCATCCTCAAACCATATAGCATTACCCCAACTTTTATGCATATCTCTTCCAGTTTCATCTTTGACAAGAGCATGCCCAAGGAGTGTTTTAAATGGGGCAGTATTATCCATTATCGTTGACATAGCCAACAAAGAATAAAACCAATTTCTAAATTGACCAGGAAAGCATTCAGTTACAAAATCAGCAGGGTACCATTGCTTCCAATATTCTTTATCTTGATTATATTTTAATGTAGAGAAAGGTACGATTCCAGCATCTAACCAAGGATTACCAACATCTGGAATCCTTTTACCAATTAAACCAGAATCAGGATGCTTAATTTTAACCTTATCTATCCAAGGTCGATGGGGACTATTGCCTTCAAAATCATCCCAACCTTCAATAGCTAATTCTTTTAATTCTTCCTTTGAACCAACTACATAAAATGAATTATCATCAAATGTCCATATTGGAAGTGCTAAACCCCAAAATCTTTTTTTAGAAATCATCCAATCACCCATATTATTGAGCCATTCATGTTCTTTTTCATTTCCCCAATCAGGTATCCAATTTATATTATCAACAATTTTATGAATTTTATCGCGCCAATCCATATTAATGTACCACTCATCAACTGTCCTAAACACAAGTTCATCACCACTTCTCCAACAGTGCGGGTAAACATGTGGATACTGCTCAGCATAGAATAAAAGTTTTTTTTCTTTTAAGTCATTAATTATCTTATCGGTAGTTTTTTTATCTGTTGCAACCAATCCATTTAACCATCCAAATTCATCTAAATATTTGGATTCATCATCTAAGGGCGCTATAGAAACTAAATTATTCTTTTTACCAATCTTATTATCGATTGCTCCGCATCCTGTTGCAATATGAACGATGCCTGTACCCTCTCCAGCCACAACATTATCATTTCCTATGCCATCTTTTCCACCATCGATTACTTTATGACATTTAATCGCATTTATCTTTTTATTTTCTAAATCTACATTCACAAATGGAAACCCACCATATTGTTGTTGAGCAGGTAACTCATCAAAAGGTCCATGATACTCTAGACCGATTAAATCTATTCCTTTAATTTTACCTTCAATTGTATAGCCACCTCTTTCTTTAAAAATTTGTTCTAATGTTTTTAATTTAGGTACACCTTTTATCCACTGTTTTTTTTCTTTAAATTGTTTTTCTAAACGCTCAAATTTAAAATTTTCTTCTGCAAGGTAATATATATGTCCATCATTTGACTTTACCATTAAGTAATCTAAACTAACATTAACTGCAGCAGCTATATTTGATGTCAATGTCCAAGGAGTTGTCGTCCACACTAATAAAGATTCATCTTTTCTTTTTTTTAAAGGAAATTTAACAAATACAGATAAATGAGAAACAAGTTTTCTTCCTTCAATTATTTCCATTTGTGAATATGAAGTTCCTGATCTTCCAGACCAAGGAACTACATCAGAACCCTTATAAATTTTCCCATCATCAAAAAGTTTTTTTAAAAAAGCCCAAATAGCATAATTGTTTTCATCAGACATAGTAAAATATGAATTATCCCAATCCATCCAATATCCTAACCGTTTTGATTGTTCAGTCTGAATTTTAGAGAATTTTCTAACACGATCTTTGCATAGATTGACAAAATTCTCTATTCCGTGCTCTTCGATATCTCGCTTTGATTTGAATCCTAATTCTTTTTCAACTTCAACTTCAACCCATAGACCTTGACAATCAAAACCATTTTGATATCGCAACTCTTTTCCAAGCATGGAATGATATCTTTGATATAAGTCTTTTAATGTTCTTCCCCAAGCGTGATGAACACCCATTGGATTATTTGCAGTAATTGGACCATCTAAAAAAGACCATTTTTCATTTCCTTTATTTTTTTTTCTTAATTTATTAAAGATATCATCTTCATCCCAAAATCTTAACATCTCATGTTCAATATCTATAAAATTAACAGCGGAATCTACTTTTTTAAATTTTGTTTTTTTTGGCATAAAATTTATTTTAATTGCGGAAGCGTGTGCGAATCGAACACACCTCTTAGTTTTACCTAAGACAGCAGCTTTGAAGGCTGTGGCACCCACCAGGGATACATTCGCTTCCAATTAATATTTAATACTAATACTTATTAAATAATATAATAATTTAATATTACTAAATTATGTATTAATCTGCAGAAAAAACCTTTATTTTCTTTATTAAATCTTTACTCAATATGTTGTGCAACTTAATCCACAAATCTTTGTTTATTTTTTCAAAATATCTCAATCTAGCTTGATCCCAAATTATAAATTCAACATTTTCTTCAACAAAAATATCAGCTGAAGCAGTTTCATTTGAAATTAAGCTCATTTCTGCAACAAAATTACCTCTGTTTAAAATATTAATTAATTTATTATTTTTTTTTACTTGAACTTTTCCTGATAATATTAATAACAAATGTTTTTGCTTTTGACCCTCTTTAATAATTTGTTTATTTTTTTTACTGACTATCTCTCCTAAAGACCAAAAATTTATAAACTCTTTTGTTGAAAAATTATAAAATATACCTTTGTAAAGATCTAAAATATCTTCAGGTATTTTAATAGGTTTTCTTTCATCTAATATCTGAAAAATATGATAAAAATTAATCAAAGTAAAAATCATATTCCATAAAACAATATCAATTCTTCCCTCAATCCATTGATAAATACCAGCAAGAATTTGCGCAATAGCCAATACAATTCTTAACCATAATACATCTTTAATGGAAATCGCTAAGAAAGTAACCAAATAACCTAAGTGTTGAATGATGCTATGAGACAATAAATTAAACATTTATTCAGAAACTATAATGGGATCATAGCCAAGATGGATACGAAGTCTTTTTTTAATTTTTTCTGCTGATTTTCTATCTTCATAAAAACCACATCTTACCGTATGCAAGATTTTATTTTTCTTTTTGACATCATAAATTCTACTTGGATATCCTACTGAACGCAAATTGTACATAGCAAGTTCAGCATTCTCCCTCTTACTATATGCTCCAACCTGAATCGTGAATTGTTTTTTTTTATTTTCTGGTTTTATTTCCTCAATTACATTGCAACCTGTACAACCAATATCATCAGTACTAAATTTTAAAGATTCTGAAATTCTATTGTCTATTTTAACTTTTGGGAATATGGTGTTAAATGTTTGAGAATATGAAGATGCCGTATCATTGCTTCCAGCAATAATTAAACATTTTAAAAATAAATTTATACCATTTTCTAAATGCTCAGATTTTCTATAATACATGTGAATTTTTTTAAACCATTCAGCTGCCTGTATATACAAGCCAGAAACATAATAATATTCGCCTATCTTCATGACAGCATCATCAGCATATTTATTATTTTTATGCATTTTATATATTTTTTTATATATTTCTATAGCATCATTACCATCTGATATTAACAAGGCTTGTAGATATAAAACATCACCATTATTTGGGTAGTCATCAAGAAGAGCCTGGATTTTTTGCTGTGCTTCTAATGAATTACCAGAAATCACATCACCAATAATTCGATCTAGATTTGGACCTGCAATTAAAAAAGAAGTAAAAAATGAAAATACAAATATAAATATTAATTTTTTCATTATTCAAAATCTAAAGCTTACCAATACCTTGAATCAATGCATCCATTTTGTTTGATAATTCAATTAAATTTTCTTTCTTTAATTTGAGTTTTATAAACATCGCTTTTACAAAAATTGATTCAGGTGATTTCTCTTTAGCTTTTTCCAATAATTCAAAAGAATTTTGTTCTTCTCCTTTGTGATCATAAAAATCAGCTAGATGAGTTAATGCATGAATGTTTTCTGGATGTTTTTCAATAATTTGTTTTAAAATACTTTCTAATTCGTCAAATCGATTTAATGCATATAATCCATCTTTTATACTGCCAATAATTTTACCAGTGTCAACTGTTGAACACTCAATATATTTAACCCACATAGCAATAGCTTTACCTAGTAATTGCTTTGCATTATCATACAGTTCATCGTACTTATCTTGATGTTCCACATTGTCAGTTTTAATAGGGTTGTAATCTTGCGATTTTGAATAAATTGCATCACTTTCTTTAGCATAAGAATTACCAATGTAAAGATAAGCTTTAAACAAGTTTTCATCTATGTTTAATGATTCTTCAAATAAAGTTCTGGCTAATTTAAAATCGTTATTTTTTAAGAGCTGTCTACCCTCTTGTATTTTATACTTTCCAATTTCTGATGGGTTATCAATATTTTTAACTTTATGTAATTTTACCAAATATTCTGTCGCTTTATTCCAGTCATTCATGCAACGATAAATTTTAATCAAATGTTCAATTGCCCATTCATTTTTTTTGTCAAGCTCAATTATTTTTTCTGATTCAATAATTGAATTATCATAATCTTTTAGTGAAAAATAATCCAATGATAAATTTTTATATAATTCCATCTTTTCATAAACAGACATTTTTTTTCTTAATATGAGTGATTTATGTATTTTTAAAGCTTGTTTAGGATTTTTAGCTTCTCGAACTACTTGCCCTAACTTCAAATATGCAGGTATATTATTTGTATCGTCTTGAATGATTGTTTTAAAACAGTGGTATGCCGAATTAAGTTGCCCCAATACCATCATATCTAGTCCCTCAGAGTACAAGTCTTTAACCCTTGCTTTGTGGCTAGGCTTTAATTTTAAATAAGCGTAATACGAGATTATGAAAAATAAAAATAATAGTGATATTGAAATAAATGAACTAATCAAGGCTGGACACTTTTTCTTCTATTTTTACATCAAATGAAGCATTAGAATCTTTTATATCAATATCATCTTCAATAGCATAATTCCTAAGTGAATCTAATTCTACTTGTAAGCGCTTAACCTTTGTTCTCAATGACATTGTGTCTTTTTTTTCAGAAATAATCTGAAAAAGAGCAATTAAAAATCCCAAAATAGATCCACCCAAAAAAGTTAACGCTAAAATAATTGGAAGCAATAATTGAATTTGAAAATTTGGATACAACCAGATGGTGATGGGATCTGGATTTAAAATTTGATTTTGATATAACAAAGTACCAAAAGCAATTATTAAAATAATAACAACAAAAAGTTTAAACAATCTCAAAATATTATACCCTCTCTCCAAATAATGTTATGCCCTTTGTATCTAAAATTTTAACTTTAACTAAATCTTTAATTTTTTCATTAGTTTTATCAAAAACTACCCACATATTACCATCAAGCCTGCCTGCCCATTGATTTGCTGATTTCTTGCTCTCTTTTTCTACTAAAACTTCAAATGTTTTTCCAATTTTCAATTTATTATTTTTTAATGTTAATATTTTCTGAAGTGCTATATATCTCTCTAATCTATTTTGCTTAACTTCTTCATCAACCTGATCGGTGTAACCTTCAGCTTTTGTACCCGGTCTTGGAGAATACTTAAACATAAAAGAGTTATCAAACATAACCTGCTCTGCTACATCAAGAGTATCTAAAAATTCTTCTTCAGTTTCACCTGGAAATCCAACGATAATATCTGTTGTAATTGAACAATCAGGCAAATATTTTTTAATTTTAACAACAAGATCTAAAAACTCTTTTTTTGAATAAGTTCTATTCATTCTTTTCAAAATTCTATCAGATCCAGCTTGTAAAGGCAAATGAATATGATTACAAATGTTTTTATTTTTTTGCATCACTTCCAATAAATGATCATCAATATCTCTTGGATGAGGAGAAGTATATCTTAGTCGCTTTAAACCTTTAATCTTAGAAACCGATTCTAAAAGCTCTGGAAATTCTCCATCTGGAGTACGATATGAATTAACATTTTGTCCTAAAAGAGTTACTTCAATAAAACCCTGTTCAATACAAGCTTCTACTTCTTTAACAATATTATCAATAGTTCGACTTCTTTCTCTCCCCCTTGTAAATGGAACTATACAAAATGTACAAAACTTATCACATCCACGCATTATAGAAACCCATGCGTTCACACCAGATTTTCTGGTTGGAAACAAGTCTTCATAAATTTCAAATTTTGATAATTTTGTATCTACAAAATGACCATTAGTCTTGTTTCTGTTTTCTAAAATCTCAGGTATTTTTCTGTATGAATCAGGTCCTAATACAACATCTACGTAAGGTTTTGATTCCATTAGATCGTTCTTTAAGTTTTGAGCCATGCAACCCAAAACACCAATCATCATTTTTGGATTTTGTTTTTTCAAATGAGCTAAATTTTCTAATTTTCTATGAACAGTATTTTCAGCATTATCTCTAATTGAGCAGGTATTTAAAAATACTACATCCGCATTATTGTAATCTGATGTTGATTGGTATCCTGATTTTTCTAGAAAACTAGCAACTAATTCAGAATCATACACATTCATCTGACATCCGTAAGTTTCAATGAAATACGATTTAGTTTGAATTTTATTTTCTTTCAAAATCATTTATATAAAACCTCAAAGTGTAAATTGTGAAAAATTTAAAACAATATTAACTTTCTAAATTTGTTTTTAATTTATGAAAATTTGGTAATTATTTTAAATAAGATATTTGAAGATAAATTAAGATGGTTACATCAAAAAATCTAGTTGAATGTTCCTATTGGAACATCATAATAATAGTCCTTTGGATTAATATTTTTTCCAAATTTTTTAATTTCATAATGTAAATGCGATGCTGTTGACTTACCGGTATTACCAACTTTCCCAATAGTTTGACCCCTTAAAACTTTATCACCAGCCTTGACTTTTCTTTTTGATAAATGAGCAAAAACAGTTCTATAACCATTACCATGATCTATTTCAATATAATTACCATAGGTACCCCAATATTTAGATTTTTTAACTACGCCATCAGCTGTAGCAACAACAGGAGTCCCAATTTTGGCTGAAAAATCATCTCCATCATGAAATCTATATTTTCTATCAAAAGGATCTCTTCTATAACCATATCCAGATGAAAATCTACCTTTGGTTCTATCTACTGGATGAATCGCTGGTATATACTTATAGATTTCCGGTGACTTTAAAACCTCTTCATAAGATTCAAAATAACTTAAACTCTCTAAATTAAGTAGTCTATTTAAATGATTGATTCGTTTTTTCATTTCATTTAAATTAGTCTTCTTTGGCAATAAATATTCAAGGTGAGATGAATGGTCTTTTTCTTGACTTCCACCTGTACCCAAACGCCTTACATCATCATTTATTGGAGGTAATTTGACTATTTTTCTAAAAATCTCTCCTTGTTCTTTGATTGATTCTAAATCTTTATAAAATTTTTCAATTCGTAATTCTTGTGATTCAATAATTTCTTGTAGCTGTTTGTTTTCATCTTTAATATTGCTCAATTTATTTTTATAGGCAAAATTTGCATATGAATCGGAAAATAGAAAAAGAAATGAGGATAATATTGAAATTAGAATAAATATAGATATGTAAAAATGTTTTGGGGTAATATTATACTCTCTTAGGCCTAGGCTGTCCTCGCCAATTAACAATATTTTAAATGCCTTTTTCAAATTAGTTTTAGTATATAATTACTGTTTATAATATTTTCAAATTACTACGTAAGTTAAATATGATAGTTAATACAAAACAATATTTGTTCTTTTATAATCCTAAAATAATATTATTTAATGCTATAATATCTAAGATCGAAATAGATAGATCATAGTTAATGTCAGCAGCTAAAAATTCTAAGTTATTGAAATGTCCAGGGCTTAAAATTTCATTAACAAGTTCAATAATATCTAGTACATCAATTTCCCCATCAAAATTTATATCTCCCAATGCAATGGATTCTGGTTGAATTATAATACAATCTTGGTATGCAATTGGTAAACTTAAGCCGTCTACACTAGAAAAAATACCATTTTCTAAACACAACTCAGTTTCATTATAATTTTGAACGGAAAAAGATACTGTTGTAAGTAAATGCTGCCCTGAGGGAATAGATGTTCCAGTCAAAGAAAATGCCAATACAGTACCAGTTTCGTTTGTAGAAATTAAAAAATCACTTTCGCTCGCCACTCCTCCATCTGCATCAACTAAACTTATTACATCAGGTGTATCTGTAATATCAAATTGAAAACCTGCAATGTTTATAGTATTTTGAATTATTATATCAATGGTTCCAATTTCTGAATTAATATTATCAAATCCAATTATAACCTCACCTAATTCGCCATCAATTGAAAAGTTTTGATCACTGTAATCATATACACTAGCATCATTTATAGATGATACTTTAATTTTATAATCATTACCAGGAATAAGTGTTAATGGAACATTCCATTGAAAAGAACCGTCACTCGGAGTAGATGATGAAATTGTTAAAATATACGTACCATTTTTGTATAATTTAATTGATACGTAATCATCTATATTATCTGTCCAAGCTATATTATAACTTTGTCCCATATCCCATACTTCTGAACCATTTGGACTAGACAAGCTCATTTCAGGATTGAAACCATCATAAGTACCATCAATAAAAGTTAATCCTGTATTTTCTGGATCTAACCAATCTTTTAATCTTGTACTTGAATTTGAACCATATTCCCAAGCTCTATTGAGTCTACCATATCCTACGTCATATTGCTGATCGCAATAACAATTGAAACTGTAACAATAGTCCGTATACATATGACTACTTGGACCTATTGTTCTATTATTATGATCAAACAAAGGAGAACCTGAAGAACCTGGATATATTCTACCATCATCGTACTGAAATACCCAAAAATTATATTGACCTTGTATATTATCTTCTGTGAATGATATTTTTTTTATCCCTCCGCCAGCATGATGAATTCCATATACATCATTAGGAGATGATGAAGAGTTTGACCATCCATTATAAAATGCATCATATGATACTGGTGGATTCGTATTTAATTCTAATAATGCAAAATCAGGAGCTTCACCAACTGCGCGTAGGGAAGAACCAGTCATACTATACTGATATGATCCTGAACTTCCATTACAAGATGTTGATTGATATTTAAAATAAAAATTATAATTATTAGCATTTCCAGATAAACAGTGCTCAGCTGTCAAAACGTATGGAGTCAAATCCTCTTCAACATTATTTATTAAAGACGCGGAGCAGGTTCCTCCTCCCATTGTCATTAAAACAACTGAATTGATTTGATCTTCAAATGGTTCTCCTTCTGCGCAAGCTACATTTGTGTTACAACTATTTCTCTCATTTTGATAAGAGTCACTGAGTTTCAATAGATCAGTAAAATCGTGTATGATTTTGGATATTTCAATATATGAATCATTTACCACATTAAAAGGAATGAAAATTTCTATGACTATTTCATCACCCTTTACAAGAGTAGTAGAAAATTTTTTGTGAATTTTATTATTTTGAGAATTAAATGATCCTATTGTCATTTGTCTATCAACACTATAAACGAACATCTCAACTTCCTGGCTTAAAAAAAATCTGTCCATTTCTAGTCCAATAGCTTGAGCACCCTTAGATTTAATTTTTAGAAGATAAACATTTCCTCCTAATACAGGGTAAGAAACTGCTTCATCAAAAAAATCAATATCTACTAAATATTCATCTCCATAAATAAAATATTTAGGCATATTATTTCTGTCTATTAGTAACTTATCATCTAATTTCGTTTTTATTGTTGGTACGATATCTAGATTATTTAAATAATGAGGTTTTCCTCCTTGACTTATTTGAGTATATAATTGAGAAACCATAAAAAATGTGATAAAAAATATTCTTTTCATAAAAATTCCATTTAATTAAAATATATTAATCGTAATCTATAATGTATTTATCAATACATTTATTAACATAATTGTAACAAGTTTTATATCAATGAAAAAAACAGCTGGAATTTATATTCATATACCATTTTGCACCGTAAAATGCATGTATTGTGATTTTTATTCAATTACTAATAGACTTGAAGATACTCCTCAGTTTATTAAAGCCATAATTGAAGAGATTAAATTATCAAAAGATATTCATAACAAAAACTATGATTTTGATACTATTTTTTTTGGTGGTGGCACACCATCTCTAATTGATCCTATATGGATTGATAAAATTCTAACAAACCTTTATAAAACATTTACTTTTAAAAAAAATATTGAAATTTCCATTGAAGTAAATCCAGGAGAAATTAAACTAGAAAAATTAAAAACATTAAAAAAAATTGGTCTTAATAGAATTTCAATTGGAGTACAAAGCTTAGATGAAAAACTTTTAAAATTTTTAGATAGATTACATTCACCCATAGAATCAATTGAAACTTATAAAAATGCAAGAAAAGCAGGTTTTGATAATATTAATGCTGATTTAATATTTAATATTCCAAATCAATCATTAGTTCAATGGGAAAAAGATATTCAAACTATGATCGAATTAAATGTTGATCATATCTCTTCATATTCACTTACTGTTGAAAAAGGGACTGTATTAAATAAAGAAGTAAACAGAGGTAATATAATTATGCCAAATGATGCAAATGATAAAAGAATGTATTTGCTTGCTGTTAATGAATTAATAAAGAATCAATATGATCAATATGAAATTTCTAATTTTGCAAAACAGAATAAAAGATGTCTACATAATTTGCACTACTGGAACCTTGATCCGTATATATCTTTTGGTCCTTCTGCACATAGCTATGATACAAAAAAGAGATGGTGGAATACCAAGTCTCTTGATAAATATTTGAAAATGATATCAAACGGGGAGTTGCCTATTCAAGGTTATGAAACTTTAAATGTCAATGAAAAATTTAACGAGCTTATTTTAAATGGCCTAAGGATGAATGATGGAATTAAAATTCTAAGATTAAAAAATGTATATTCAGGGAGCGATTTTGAAAACTATCTAGATAAACAACTTAAAAAAAATAGTCGGCTCTATATTAAAGATGAGTGTTTAAAATTAAACAGAACAGGTATGCTCTTTGCTGACGAAATTGCTTCAAATATGTTTATTTAAAATTCTTACTTCATTAAAATCATTTTTTTATTAAGCGATATGTGATCAGACTCAAGTTGATATATATATATTCCAGAAGGAACAGAAGTACCAAAACTATTTTTACCATCCCATTGAATGGTATGATATCCTGCATCAAGAATTTCGTTTACTAGGGTATTAATCTCTTTGCCAAGTAAATTTATAATCTTAACAGTAACTAAACTTTCACTCGCAACACTGAAATCTATAGTAGTTGTAGGGTTAAATGGATTAGGATAATTTTGATACAAAGCGAAATTATTTGGCATATAATTGTAATCTATATTAATCTCATTAGCTTCGTTATTGGCTGCAACTGCAGAAACCAGTTCAAATAGACCAAGTGATGTAAAAATATTAGAGTCTTCTGATATATTATTTCCATTAATACTATAAATTAAAATATCGTAATAATCTCCATTCTTATTAATTGTAATATTCATATCTAAATCTTGATTCAATCTGATTTTATCAGCTTTGACTCTCAATTGGATACCAGCAACAGCTCCGTTAGGTATAAGATCCAATGAATTCTCAGAGATATTTATTTGGGCATTTTGAGATATATTTGAATAAGTTGGTCTGTTTTCATCAAGGACAAAATTAATTATACTTATTATATCTAAAATGTTAACCAATGAATCTCCATTCAGGTTTGCAGCACATTCTTCAAATTCTGTTGGGGATTGTCCAATATTCACTATGATATTTACAGCTCTAACTATATCTAATATATTCACAGTTCCATCACTATTGATATCAGCGACACCACAGCTGTGATGTATCATAAAAGTGTAACTACTCATCCACGTGTTACCATTATCATCATTAAATTCAACATCGATTGATGCATTATGACCAAATGGTGCGTCAGATGATACTGAAAAATTTATAGCTTGATCACTGGTGACAATTTCACTTGGGTCAATATTTGAAAAGCTAGCAAAATTATCTAAGTTAAATAAATAAGGATCAGAAGATGAAACTTCTGCAACAATATTTGAAGCATAGTCAACTCCAATATTTGAGGCTACAATATTCATTGATACAGTTTCTCCCCAATCAACTAAACCATTACTATTAATATCAGAAACCATATTGAATTCATCTACAACAACATATGCGCCTTCAGGGCTCATAGCCATTATGTCTGTTTCATATGGAAAATGGTTGTAAGCCGTTACAACTAATTGCATTTCACCGCCTTGCATTATTGGCTCATTAAGAATAATTATAGCAACACCGAAATTGTCTGAATATGCTGAACCTATTAATTCACCATCTCTGGATAAGGCTACCAATGCATCACCTACACCTGATATGACTTCTATAGCATCACTACCTATCATAATAAAATCTGGGTGATCAACATTTAAAATTTGAGGTTCTGAAGTTCTAACAACTACAGAAGGATCTCCAAACAAAGTCCAATAGTCAGTCTCATATTCTCCAGACGATCCATATGAATCATTCATTTTCATACAACCGTTTGCGGATAGACCTCCATAAGTTCTTTTAATATTATTTCCATAACTTTCAACTAAAATATCATTCATTTCATCCTGTCCTTCCATTGGAGGTGACCAAGATTGATTTACTGTCGATCCTAAAAAGCCAATCGCACCCGAAGGTTCACCATTATGGGTAGCTCTTAACCAAGTTTCAGCAAAACAAGTACCTGTATGAAACTCTCCATTTACACAGGCAACTGACCATATGAAAGGTAATTTTGAAGTGTTTGTTAAGTTATTTACATCATTGTTACTCAAAGTAGCACCGTTTCCCCAACTATTTTGAGAGCCATGACCTGTGTAATTAATTACAGAAACACCAGAATTAATAGAATTTACACCTTGAGATACGGTTCCTGATGGATCACAAATCTCGGAGCTACTATTATAATTGTAATTTTCTAATATTGAATTTATGTTTTGAACATGTTCACAGTCATCTTCATTATCATCACCTGGACCCTGATTTGAAGCAACACCAAGCGAAGTAGTATACCAGCTTCCATTTGCATTGGGGTATCGTTCATAATTGATAACTCTTTGAACTTGTGTTGCAACGTGACTTGAAT
>CEOW01027514.1_pt1 | contig 13669 bp, 13 predicted proteins | sample 530621 | NCBI WGS metagenome assembly CEOW01 (sample SAMEA2620734, study PRJEB7988) | marine metagenome | isolation source: saline water (ENVO:00002010), including | reverse complement strand
ATTTTGACTTTCGTTACGAGGATCTCCTTGGTCAGTAGTTCCATCAATATTGCCAAAGAAATGAAATATTACTACTTTCTCTAAACTATTATGAAATGACTTTCCTTTATTTGAAAATTGTCTTCCTTGTACTTCATCTGGATTTGCATTTATTGATTGTTCAATATTTGCTGAGTCAGTTTTCATTTTTCCATTTCTGAAAAACTGTTCATATAATCCTTGAGCAAAATCAAACATTTTTCCATTGACTATATCATACATTGATATTTGAACTTCAGGATAATCCATACGTGTAGGAATATAAACACGTTTACCATATCTGTCTATTGGAATAGTAGTTGTGGCAACTGAAACGCCACTTACGCCTTTTGCGAATTGATTGAACGGAAGTTTTTTGTTAACGCCGTCTAACGGCTCTGAGTCATGAAACTCAAGATAAAACATATCACCCGTTTTAGGGGCGAGTGTAATGGGTCCGACACCGCCGAACCCAAATCTGTTTTTAGCGTTCTTATTGTCTTGAACGACAATATTACCTTGCTTATTCTGTCCACCTTGTTTGGTATTAGCCATAATAGCTTACCCCAAATTAACCAAGAATGCTTGAATTATTAACGAATGTTGTATCAGGCATAATTTCAGTATCAGTGAATACCGCATTATCATATTGTAATGTAAGTACGATTGTTACTGGATCTGAAACCGAATAGTCTGACTGTGAATAATCTGCATTCTGAACGAAACAACCTTCAAGTTGCCATTGTTCGTTAGGGTTACCTGAGTTACCATCTAAGATTTCAATTAAAGTAGAAAACTTATAGTTAGTACCTGCCGCCGGACCAGCTTGATTTCTGTGGTTCAACTGCGATTGTACTTGTCTACCAACTAGTTTTGTTAAGTTGTTAGCTATATCATCACGTAAAGTAATTGTGATAGGTTCCCAAGTGTGTTTACCCATCATATACATACGAGAGTTATATGAATCTACTGGAATTGATTCGTGAGTGATTTTAGGTCTCGTCACGTTCATAACTTGTCTTGTGAACTCAGTAGTGTTAGTTGCTACACCACCGAAACCTGCAACTTGTACACGGAAACGATAATTCAGTTTTGGCTGTAGAATACCTGAGCCAGTAACTCCATCACCGGAATCTGTAGGTACACCGAAAGTATTTAATGTTCTTGCCATTGTTTTGTCTCCTAAAAAGTTTCGAAACTTCTTTGTTTATAAGAGTATTTATCAATTATGATTGGAATTAAAGTTGTAGTTAATAAAAAAGCCCCTTATTTCTAAGGGGCTTTAATAAATTTGTTAGTTTCTCTGCAATTATGCTAGAGATTCACCTGTATTTCTAATACGTAGTGGGATATAGATGAATTCTACTGATTTAGCTGGTTGAATTGCTACATCAACGTATAGTTCATTTCTATCGATACGTGCTGGTGTGTTGTTTGACTCGTCACAAACTACTAAGAAGTCATATAAACCTCTGTTTGTAACTAGTTCACCACAGAAACGTTCTACTGCATCACGCATGTTATCACGTGTAATCTTATCGTTTTGTTCGAATAAGAAACCACGAGATAGTTGATCCAAGTTGAAACGCATGTAGTTTGTTAGTCTTGCAACATTAATACGGTCAAGTGCTGATGCAAATGCCTGTGTTGTTTTCTGACCATAAACTACTAGACCTTGATTTGGAAGGTCTGCGATTGGATTGATACGACTTGTGTATAAAACATCTCTTTGACCATTGCTTAGTTTAACTTGTGTAAACTCATTTTCATCATTTACATAACCAACTCTACTTGCATTAGTTACTACACCACGTGTCAAGCCCGCTGGAGCAAACCATGGGAATGATACTTGGTCTGAGAATGCAATAGTACGTAGTGCGACCGCTGATGAAGGGATAACAACATCATTACCTGATAAGTCTGTAGATAGACCATGTGGGTAATAAATGCCTGCATATGTTTCTGCAGGAGCGTTATCAGTTGCCCAATTTTTAAGAGAAGTAGAATCTGATTTCAATGTTAGTGGTGTATCACCAATAACAAATGCGATTTCTTTCTTATCTTTGTTTAGTGCAATCATTTCATCCATTAGTTCTGGGTATCCTGGTGATGCAATCAAGTTGAAGTATACGGCTTCTGAACGTATACCATCATTACCTGCGACTGCCGCCTGCATAGCTTCCACAACCATGTGACGTTGTGCATGAGCACCGAATTTTCCTGAGCCATCTAAGTTTGAACCTGATGCCCATTCCCATTTATCGCCTACATATTTTTTAACATTGTATGTAGAGTAATCCATGTTAACTAGTAACATGTTTTCTGGATATAATTCTGCGTTTGGTGTAAGTGAGTGTTCAGTACGAACATTAAAGTTACCATCTGCATCATATGGAGCATCGTTTGAGTAATGTCCAAATACAACACCGTTAAGTGATGATTGGTCTGCATTATCTAACTTGACCCATTTTCCGCCATCCCAAACATAAATTGATGGGTATGGTAATTCATCGCCGTCGACCCATAAGTCACCCGTATTTAATGGACTTGATCCATCTTTACGAGTTGTTGGCATACCAGTACGTAACTGTAGTTCTTGTCCTAGTAAACCATCTGCGTCTTCTGACCATGCATATCTTTGCCAAACGTTTGATGTACCATCATATACACATTTTAGAACTTCCATTTTTAGGTCTGGATTATACCATAAAGTACCATCAGTTACAACACCTGTTGGTTGTGTAGCTTTGGCTTCGTATGATAAATCTGCCCAAACACTATCAATGATTGTAGATGATGCAAAACCCATTGCTCCAAAACCTGATGCGAAAACAATGTTTAATTCTTTTCCATCTGTTTTTGTAAATCTGATTTTGTTTGAACCTACTTTTTCAACATTAACGTTTGCACTGTTTAGTGCGGCGCTATTTTGCATATTGATTATTAATGCATCTAATGTTGATGCGTTTGGTTGGAATCCTACACCTTCGATTGTGAAGTCTGCACTAATCGATGTTGTGCTTGGAATTGTTCCAGATGTTATTTGTGTTTCTGCTTTACCAGTGTGTCTACGTAGTTCAACAAATCCTTTTGTTGCATCGTATCTAGCATATACATCGCCAGCATCGATTAAATCAACACTTGCTAAGTCATCTGTAGAATAGAACGGTGCTTGAACTGCCGTAAATAAACCTGATGATGCATCATAAATTGATGTACTTAAATCTGCTCCACCACCTTGTTTCGTTAAACGAACATAAACGTTACCAGTTGTTAATGCTGATGTACCGTCTGATTGTGTTGTAGGTGCAAATTTTGAAAATTGGAAATCTGCTGATCCTGTGTCGCCTAATACGACCCAGTTTACACCAACTTTTTCCCAATATGTAATTTTTGCGGTTGAGGCTACGATTGCGATTTCGCCTGCTGAACCATATGTGTTTGTAGGTGACGCAAAACCGTCCGCGTTAATGGCCTCGACATTTCCTGTTCCAGGTGCATCTGTCAATACTTTTGGTGTGTATGCAACCCAATTGGTTCCATCATGTTTGAAAATACCAAAAGCAGAAGATGAAGTGTCGTGCCAATAAGTTCCGGCTGTGATTGCTCCCGCAGGTTCAGTTGTTGTAGCTTCTAACTGTGCTAAATCAATGTTCGCTCTCATAACATAGGCGTTATTTGAAACTCCTAGATATTGATAAGCGGACAATAATCCATATTCACTAGTTTCTGCTCCTTGCACAACTGAGCCGCCAACTTCATAGAACTTAGGTTCTCCGAAAGTCTCAACTAATTCTCGTTGTGAAGAAACAAGATATGCAACACCGGCGTTTTGGGCCAATGTTCCAGAAGCGATAGCTGAACCAGATGCGTCTGTTTTGTTTGTTGCAGTTGCAACAACTATTAGTGGAAGTGTACCTTGAGTAGCCGCCGCGTATTGCGATTCATCGACTACTGTAACTGACACGCCCGGTGATACTAATGTAGGCATTCTGTTTCTCCTTTTTCTTAATTACTTAATAAACAATTAATGTAATTGTTACTACTATTTATCGAAAATGGAGAAAAAAGTGCGTTTTTTGAGTTAACTACGTAGACAATAGGTCTGAAACCTGACTATACAGATTTTTTAAGTCACCAGAATTGTCGAATTCTATATCAAAATTCCAACCAGCCCAACTATACTCGCTTTTATGTACATCTGGATACCTATTCATTGGATTTATCATATTATCTGATTTTGTTTGATTTGCCTTACAAGCATTGTCCCACCACTCAGGTTTTGCTTTACGCCATACAACTGTAGTTTTTCCACCTAATCTTTTGATTACATCTAATTCATTATAAAATCTACAATCAGATATAACGACATTTTTATCTGTCATTTCAACTTGTCTTTCACAAGCCGCTACCCAGATATCAGGATGAAAATTCATTCTGAATACATCTGTACCTACATGTTGTAATGCCCATCTTGGAGTGAAATTAGGTATATCTAATCTTTTAGCCCACCATTCATCAACTTGTTCTCTGAATACTCTACTCTCTGGTGTGTTTCCTTCTAAAAGAATTCTATCCCAACCAAATATGTTTGCACATGCATCTTTCAATACTCCTGCAAAACTAATTCTTTGAAAATTATTCTCAATTAGATAACCTGCAACTGTGTCTTTTCCATGTCCTATTAGCCCGCAGATACCTACAATTTTTTTCATAAAAACCTCAAGAGAATATTATATAGTATTACTGTTATAAATGTTCCTATCATTACACTATACCAGAAACCTATTTTTGTTACTAGTATCCCTACTATAACAAAAAATATGAGGCTTGTCAATACGAAATATATAGTCTCAAAAGAAAACTGTTGAAAAGTCTGTGCATCTACACCTGACCACCACATGAATATCATAGAAAGAAAGGCTGTAAAAGGTATACCCATTAAAAGAGCCGCCATTGTTGCGTTTCTTTGTGCCATCATACTAACTGATGCCACTAATAACCCTGATATAATTACTTTTAAAATGAATTCCATATATCTAACAGTCCTAACTTTTCTATCTTTGTATTTACTCTAGCATCATTTTCTTTTTCTTTGTCTATAATTTGATTTATTGTAAATGAATGCTTTGTGTCTTGATTTATGAAATCTAGTAAGTATTTCAATCGTTCTTGTCCATCGAACTGCGACTTTAACAAATGTGAGAGTTTTTGTTTTATATTTTTATCTAAATTTTTTAATGACATATGTTCTGGATAATCTAATAAATCAAATCCAGGCATTTTGTTAAACTTCTTGAATGAATATTCAAATACGTCTTTCATTAAATGAATATTAAAAACATTTGCTACTGTATGCATACCTAAATCAACATTATCAGTTTTATGTTCTATAAAATGATTTACAGTTTTATCAACTGTATCCCATTTGTGTGGAGGTCTAAGTATTTCATTTGCCTCACCTATTGCATCAATACTGAATATAATGTTCACTTCTTTTAATTTAGACCACAAGTCAAATATTTCTTGTTTTGGTATTATAGTTCCATTAGTATGATAATATAATTTTACATTTTCTGGTTTGTCTGATTTATTTACAATCTGTGTTAAAAAATCCGCATGTTTCTTATCTAATAAAGGTTCACCACCAACAAATTTAACAAAATCTAATTTAGATAAATCAGTATCATAATATTTCAAGTCAAACGAATCAACTGAAACATCAACTGACATTCCAGGATTGTTTATTAGTTTCCATTTACTACTAAATCTTTCATTACACATTCTACATGTTAGATTGCAATGCGTAGACAAAGCAGTTTCTATATATCTTAACTCTGGTTTACTTCCTATAAATTTATCGTATTGTTTAAATCGTTGTCTAAAAGATTGTACGCCACTGTCTTCTGCACGCCAACATTTTTCACACATTGAAAGTCTTTCACCTTTCAACATCTTATCTCTTACGTCATTAAAAAATTTAGAATTAAATGCGTTATGTAACCCATCTGATAATTTGGGTACTTCGTCAATATTTGGTATATTATTTTCTTCTACAAAACAACAAGGTAGTACAGTGCCATCTATTTTAAGTCTAGCATGAGACCATAACAATGAACATGCTGATGAATTATCCAATTACAAATCCTAGAGGAGCAGATCCGTCAGTGTACGTCTGCAAGTCAGTTTCTAATTTATCAAGTAGGACATCTGCCTCTTGTTTCATTGCATCACCATTTAATGTAACACCACCTTGAGCGCCTGGTAATGAACCAAATTTACTTCTCGCCTCGCCTAACATCTTCTTACAATATGCAAGTGTATAATCTCTCATCCAAGATTTTAAATAAGGGTCTTGTATTAATTGTTCTTCTGGTCTTTCAAGATGAACATGCAATAATACCATTTCGTCTGCCCTCATTTTACGTAATAATTTTAACTTTTTAGTTGTTGGATTCCAAATGAATTGAATATCAGTAGCCGCAATTCTGTTTAATGCCTCACGATATTGTGAGAATGCATCATATGTAGCGATACCACCAATGTGATTATTTAAAAAGAAATATGAATTAGCATATGCTAGTTCAAAAGGATCCATATCAACGCCACCTGATATACCATGACCAAAAGAACGATGCCAAATTTGTTTAACTTCCATTATTTCTTTTGGAAGTGTATATTCATCTACATCTTTCTTTAGTTCTATTGAGTAAAAATCTTCTTCAACTGCATTTTCGGATCTTTGTTGAATTTTAGATATAGCAACTTCAACTGCTAAATCGTAATGATCCGGGTCTAATTCAATATCGACCATGCCGTCACCAAGCAGTAATCTTACTTCTTTAATTAATTCGTTTCTAACTTTGCTATTCTTTGGCATTGATTATCTCCAATATAATGTATTTATCATTTTGAGGAGGTAATAAAAAACCCACTCCTAAGAGTGGGTCTTTAAATTGTTTATATTAGCTAATTTTAGTTTAGTTCATAACCACGTGCAACTGGCATGTCTTCCATAAATGCTTTATGTTTTGCAACATCATAGTTCATATTATGACCTTCATGTGTTACTTCAAAACCATTTATGTTGTCAATAGTTGATACTTCATATGGAATGTCTGTATATGTTTCGTAATCATATGTAATGCTATGATTCTCATTAAGCCATTCTCTAAATGCTGGAACGTGATAATTGTAAACGTCATGGTGTCTTGCATTCATAAATGTAATAGTGTACGCAGTTTTGTTTGCATCTGATGGATGCCAACCATAGATTTTGATATCTTCGTATACCATTTCTTTTAACTGTCTTGATGATTTAGTGCCGGTATCAGCAATATATTCATCTAATTTGATTCTTAAGATTTCTGCAGGATCAATTCCTTCATGTGCATTTTTTACTGCATCAGGAATAGTGACTTCTGCAAAATATAATCTTTTCTTATCGCTCATGTAACTTCTCCCGGGATAAAATTATTATCTTTAAATGTGATACTCGTCAGTATCTACTGAACTATTTATCAAAAAACCTTAAGAAGTAGGGTATGTTCGTTAATTCTGCCATTCATCTTAGTCTCGACAGATTTGATAGCAGAAAACTCTTTATTTAATGAACGTTTTGTTATCTTTTTAAATATAGGTAATTGCTCTTGTGGCTTACGTAGTGTCTTTTGTAGACTTTCATCTTCTTTGAAACGTATCATTGTAGTTCCTTTTACACTAAGACCTGAGCCTTCTCTTCCTAGACCCATTGGATCAACACTACTTGCATGATAGACACCTACTTTACGTGTCTTTGTATTATAGACAACTGCTATATTGGCTCCTACTAGTTCTATAGGATTGATACTTACTGAACCTGATTCTGTATGTTCTTTACAAAACTTAAGATTTTTAACTAGTTTTTCTGCACTAACGGGTTTTTTCTTACGAGGCTTTCGGTCAAATTTTGCATTAGCTATAATCATATCACATGCTTGTACAATAGATTTGTACATTTCATGCATTGCTTTGATTTCAGATTTTTCTAGATGTTGGTAACCTTCAATTAATTGATTGTGCCAATCAAGTTCTTTTTCGGTCATATTTTTTGTTGAAGGCGGATTGATAAGTTCATCGTATTCTTTAAAACAACCCTCATATAGTTCTTTAATTATCTTGGCATGATTTGCTTTTGCCTCTACTTTACGTAATAGACTTAAAGGCTTAAAAGTTTTCAAAGCACCAGTAGTCATTTCAAAACTATTGATAAAATCATCAATATCATTAGTCATTGAATATGCTTTCAAACGTAGCAATTCTTGAATACTAGGTCTATGTACATTCTTTTTCTTTTGTTCTTCTTTTTCTTTTTCGTCTTTTTCTTGCTTTACTAACTTACCCTTTTCCATTGCTTTTTCTATTCTTTGTTTGATAAAGTTGGAAGCTGGTTGTATATGTCCTGTTGTACCTGCAAGTGTTTGCCAATAATCATCTTCTTTTTGATTGAAGTCTGGCATTCCGTCTAGTAACAACTTACAAGAAATAGCCGCAGTAATACTTAATTCATAATCAGGTGCAGATTTTACACAACGAATATCTTCTTTTGTGTATCCATTCTTTTCCATCCACTGAATAGCAAAAGGATATAAATCTGCTGGCTTATAGTTTTGATAATAAAACTCTCTAGCGGCTTGATGTTTACGATGAAATACTTCACCCGTCCAGGTTTCCCAACCTTCCCATTTAGGTGATTCAAGTTTTGCTCCTCTACGAGGTGAGGCTCTCTTGATGTTTTTCTTTCGTTTTGCCAGTGCCATTAAAGGACTCCTATAAGTTGTTACGAATCAAATTTATTATAATTTCTATTTAACAACAATACTCGATTTTTGTCAAGTTTTAACTTGATCCGTGTTGTTATCAAGAAGTTTTACATCTTCCATGATGTCTTTTTGCAAAGCATTTATCAATAAGGCACTTCTAAATTGGTTGGAATGATTAGGCATAGTACTATGCAATGTTCTACCATCATACATTAATACATCACCTGGTTTAGCTAAAAATTGTTGTCCTTCAAGTAAGAGTCTTTCGTTGTAGGCTTCTCGATTCTCTTCCAAATCTTCAAAATCAATTTTTTCTAGATGTGATCCAGGCAAATATGCAGTACCGCCATTTTCTAAAGTAAAGGGATCTAGTGGTATAATTATTTGTACTCCTAATACTCTATCTGATTGATTAAATTCTTTAAATCTGTAAGGAGTATCGATATGTGCATAAACTTTTGAGGATCCACCTCTTGTTGTAATACAATCAACTGCATATATTCCCCATGCACCTTTTTGAAATATTGCATCAATATGACTTACTAATCCCCAAACTACAGGTTTCCAAAATTCAGACGGTGGTTTTGTAGTCCACCAAACATCATATTCTCTACCTAATTCATGTGAATCGTAATATTTCCCGTCACATGCGTTGCCTCGATGAATTCTTTCTGGATTTAATGCCCATAATTTGAATTGTTGTATTGCAAAACTTGGTAAATAGTCTCTTACAACAATATAGCCTTGATTATTATCGTAGTTCATGCTCTTTCCCTTTAAATCTATTTAGTTATAATAAGATAAATACGTATAGAAGTCAAGGAAAAAGATATGCCAAGATTAAGTTTATGGAACCCACGTAAGGGAAATGATTATAAGTTTATAGATAAAACAGTGAAAGCCCACTTTGAACATGGTGGAACTTCACTACTTGTCCATAAATATTTAGGATCACAAGACACAACTGATCCAAATTATGACCCTACAAAACCAGCAATTCAAGACTTGCTATTCATGGAAAATCGTGATAGAAAATATGACGATAACATCTATGACTTACGTGGTGTCTATACTGTTACAGACCAAGATATGGACTTATCTCAATTTGGTATGTTCTTAGGGAACGACCAAATTATCTTTACACTACATCTAAATGATATGGTTGAAAAGATGGGAAGAAAGTTAATGACTGGTGATGTAATTGAACTTCCTCATATGAGAGAAGACTTGTTACTTGACGAGGATGCTCCGGCTGTAAATCAATATTGGGTGGTACAAGATGCATCAAAGGCCGCAGAAGGCTTTGATCCAGGTTGGTGGCCACATATTTGGCGTGTACGTGCTAAACAATTACAAGATACACAAGAATACTCAGATATTCTTGGAACAGGTGAAGAGGCAGATGATTTAAAAAACATCTTGTCTACTTACAATAAAGAACTTCAAATCAATGATGCTATTGTTGAAGAGGCTCAAGAGAATGTTCCAGGAAGATATTGGGATTACAGAACAAACAATCTACAATATGTAGAAGAAGGAACACATCCTAAAGATTTAGATATGGCGACAGTTGCCAGTGGTACACAGTTTCCTAATGAACCAGCAGAATACACATACTTCTTACGTACAGATTATTCACCTGCTAGACTATTTCAGTATAGAGATGATAAATGGTACAAAGTTGAAGACAGTGATGGTGGTTGGGAAGTTGGACATCACTTGCATCATCAATTTATTAATAATGACGGTGTCGTTAAATTAGAAGATGGTACTGTAATTGCAGGTAAAGTTAATTTATCAAAAGCAATTAAACCAAAGGTAGACTAAGATGGCAATAAAACAAACTCATTTTTATGATGAACAAATAAGAAGATATATCTTACAGTTTATAAGATTATTCAGTGGGTTCAGCGTAAAAACAGGAAAGAAAATGAATGACGGTACAACTGATTATTTCATTCGTGTACCAGCACGTTATGGCGATATATCTCGTATGGCCGCTACTATCATGAAAGGTAATTCTGAAAATATAGTTAACTCTGCACCATTCATTGGATGCTGGATACAAAGTTTACAACCAGATAGAGCAAGAGTACAAGAACCATTTTTTAACGATGCAGTATCAGTTACAGAAAGAAAATTTGATGAAAACCAACAAAAATATGTTAATGAAACAGGTAATAGATTTAATGTAAGAAGACTTATGCCTGTCCCTTATCTTTTAAATATGCAAGTAGATGTTTGGACAAGTAATACTGACCAAAAGTTACAACTTATGGAACAGATTTTAGTACTGTTTAATCCAGCACTAGAAATACAACACAACGATAACCCTGTAGATTGGACTACTATTACTACTGTAGAACTTACAGATATTCAGTGGACAACTAGAGCAATACCGGCAGGTGTTGAAGACCAAATAGATATTGCAACAATGTTTTTCCAAATACCAATTTGGATTAATCCTCCAGCACAAGTAACAAGACAAAACGTAATTAGAAATATTATACACAACATTTACAATTATACAGATTTAGATACACTAGATTATGATCCAGATGCTTTTGAATTCTTTAGTGATTTACAAAAACAATCAAGTGTAATAGTTACACCTGAAAACTTTTCACTAAAAGTAACAGAAACTAACGGAGATTATATGTGTCAAGTATTGAGAAATGGTAATTATGATGATGGTGTAAAATGGGAAGACGTTTTAAAATACTATGGAAATCTTGATGATGGCATATCAAGACTTAGACTTAAATATCATGGTGAATTAGAAAACTTAGATGCAGATATCATTGGTACTCTAAGTAGCACTAATGATCCTGAGTATCTAGCATTCACAGTAGATAAAGATACTTTACCTACTAATACTATAAATGCAGTAGACAGAATAATAGATGCTGAAACAGCCAGACCAGGTTTCAATAGTATTCCACAACCAGCAGTAGGACAAAGATATCTTTCTTTAACTTCTGCAAAGTCAACTAGTGTATGGGGTATAGATATAGAAATGAACGATATTATAGAATATAACGGTTCAGCATGGGTTAAATCATTTGAGGCTAGTTCTTATAACTTACGTGCATATATCACAAATACATTTACAGGACAACAATTTAAATTTGAAAACGGAGAGTGGAGTGATACTTTCCAAGGAATATATGATGCAGGCTTTTGGCGACTTGAACTATTACAATAAGAAAGTTAGTATAAATGATAAAAGCCGCAGGTGCATGTATAATAGCAAAAGACACTAAAAGAATAATACTACAACAAAGAGACAAACATAGTTCTCACCCTAGAAATTGGGGATTTTGGGGTGGTAAAGTAGAAGAGGATGAAAATATTTCACAAGCACTTCTTAGAGAAGTTTGTGAAGAATTGAGAGTTAACATTAAAAAAGATGTTGTGAAAATATATCCATTGGATCAATATCATTCAAGAAATAAAGACTTTAGTTATTATTCATTTGTAATAGTTATTAAAAAAGAATTCATTCCAAGATTAAATCATGAGAGTGGAGGATATGCTTGGGTCGAACATGAGTACTTTCCAAAGCCACTGCATCCAGGTACTAGAAGAACACTGTTCAAAAAGAACAAACTGAAAGTAATTAGAGATATTATATCGTCACTCTAATCCTCAGGAATTCTATTAAATAGTATAGAGGAGACAGTAGTGGATATTATAGATTTCAAAAAACAGAAATTTATACGTGACTGTATTGAGTTTTTAAAGTCCAATAAAACGACTATAGAACTCAAGGAGGTCATTAATACCGCCACGCCTAGTTATATCGACTATCTCAAAAAAGGAGAAAGTGAAGATACTAAAAAAGTTATAGATGCAACTATAACTAAAGTAAAACAACTTTCGCAAAAAGAAGTAACTGCCAATAGACAAAAAATTAATATTATAGCATTAAGTGTATTAGAAAAAATGGCTACTGATGATGACAAGTTTCACATTAAAGAAGTTACTGAAAGATATAGAGAAACAATAAATCCTATCAAAGCATTGTATTATGATTTACAAGAGATTATGTTTCTTTATGACGGAAAACCAAAGAATAAACACCATAAATTTTTAATAGAAAAATTTTCTGATAAAAAGGCTTTTGAAGAAATATTATTTGCCGTAGAAAGAGATTTAGAAGATTTAACTCAATGTAAAGTTAGAATAAACAATTTAAAAGAAGAACTTGGATTTTCTAATAGAAGTGAATATCACAAAAAAGTATTAGATACGCATACTGAAATGAAACAATGGAAAAGATTGTTTTTAAAATTTCCTGAATGGGTTGAAGAAAATTATACTAAAGAAGAAAGTGGATCTTTGCTTAGAACTCTTAAAAACTTTTTCTCATAAAAAAGGGCGCCATAAAGACGCCCTTCTCTTTAAAATATATAGATAAGATTACTTACCAACTTTGATTTCGACCATACCTTCGCCTTCTTCGATTTTATCTTTGATTGCGATACCGATATATGCCGTACAACGTGGGTCTGCATCTTCTTTCCATGCTACTGCTACGCCTTTGTGGTCTGAGGCAACCATGATGTCACCTTTTTCTACTTTGCCCATAGCCTTAACTGGAACACGACCTTGTAATGCGATTGCTGGATGTGTTGCATCTGAACCTGCGCCTTCGTTCATTAAGTATGCTGGTTTCATTGAAACAACGCCTGCCATCTTGCCTGCACCGTAACCTTCAGCGGCTGTAACTTCTTTTTCGCCACCGAACATCATTACTGTACCTTCATCGTATTCACCGTCTGCTTCATAACGTTCTGCAAGGTCGGCATATTGAGCCGATGTTGCAACACCGTTTAGTGTACCAGCAT
>CEOW01058178.1_pt1 | contig 13904 bp, 17 predicted proteins | sample 530621 | NCBI WGS metagenome assembly CEOW01 (sample SAMEA2620734, study PRJEB7988) | marine metagenome | isolation source: saline water (ENVO:00002010), including | reverse complement strand
TGAAGTTTCAGAAATCCCCGTAACAAATATAGAAGAACAAGCTCAAATCGAGCAAGAAACAAATCCCGTAAATCCTGGCCCTTTATCTAATTTTTATAGAACAGTTTTCGGTGGATTAAGGGACTCTGCACAAGCCAAACTTAACACTATAGAAGACATAGCTGAAATAGGAGATCGTGATGTTTTAGCTCCAGGTATTAATAATCCCATAACACAAATGCAATTAGTAAATGCTGTGAATAAAAGACTTTATGGAGAAGACGGATTACCAGAAATACCAGAACCAACTTATTTTGGCGGATCTTTTGCTAGAGATATTATTCAGTTTCTTCCTGATTTTATTGGTTTTGATAAAGCAATAAGAGGTACTCAAATCGCCACAACGCAAGGCCCTGCTTTTTTAAGAGGTTTATATAATAGACTTATGGTTCCTGGTTACAAAACTGATAAAGTAGGAGCTGTTAAAGACATAGCGGATAGAGCTGTATCTGATGTTGTAAGATATGGAACTATAGGTAGTATTGCTGAACAAACTTCTTTTGATCCAGAAGAAGAAAGGTTATCTAATCTTTTATATGATACTTTTGGCCCAGATGTTTTTGTTGTTGGCCCTGTAGCTGAATATTTAAAAGCAGATCCAGACGACTCTGTAGCTCAAAGTAGATTTAAAATGGCTATAGAAGGAGCGGGTTTAGGATCGCTTCTTAGTCCTATTGTTGGTTTTTTAGGCAGAGCTTTTGATATTAGATCTGTTAAACAGCAAGAAGCAAAGATAGCTGACAAAATAAAAAAAGAACAAATCTTTGAAGAAGAATTTGTTGGTCCTAGATTGCCAGAAGAACCGCCTACTAGCCAATCAGAAAAAATTATAAACGAAAAAAAATTAGATACTCCTGTTTATAGAGAAGACGGATCTTTAGATGTAGATGTTTCAGATACAAATAAATATTTAGAAAAAGAAGTATATGGGCCAGATGATGTTGAATTTAATAAATTTTTAGATACTAGAGATTATAGTAAGAAATTTAAAAATCTTTTTGAAAGATATGCTCGTTTGTTTAGATCTGACATTGATCCTGCTTTTAAGTTTGAAGATCCAACATTAAATAAACAATTTTTAGCAGATGAAATTACAAAAATTAAAATTAGAGCTAATAGAGATTTTCAAAAATTTAAAGCAAAAAAACTACCAGATAGTCCTACAACCAATAGACTACAAGAGCCAGATTATCCTAAAGTAACTACTGCTAAAGAAATTTTAAGACAAATAAAACCTTTTACTTATGCTCAATTAAAAATGGGCGAAATAGGAGAGTCTTTAGGTTTGACTGACAAAAACGGAAAACCAAGTCTAGCTTACATAAAAAAGAAAGACTATGACACAAGATACGAAACAGAAAATCAAAAATTTCAAAGAGAAGAAAGGGAAGAAAGTGCAGTTTTAGACTCTCAATTTTGGGCAGATCTTGCAGAAGAATTTGATCGAAGGGGTTATGAACTAAGCGGATTGTATAGGGACGAAGGCGTACCTTTTGATGCTTTTGACTCATCAGGCAAAGAAAACGCACAAGAGCTTTTAACAAGACTAATAGCAGAAGATGCTCCAAGTCCAAAAGATGATCTTAAATTATTAGAATACGAACAATTATTAGAAGGCATAGATCAAGAAAGAAGACTTATTAATGACTTGGGTTTTGATCCAGATGAACTGACAGACGCACAATTAGACGAAGTTATTGATAATTTTGTAAAAAATACTACTGAAAGATTTGAGCCAGATGATCCAATAGTAACTGCTTTAAAAACACTTGTTCCTGCTAATTTAAGAGGAGATAAAGGATTGTCATTAGGAGAAGGGCCTGATGTTCCGCCTGGACCGCCACCACCACCTAGATCAGACGACGGGCCACCGCCAGACTTTGATCCTGGAGATCCTAAAAAAGTAGTAAATATTAATTTAGAAAAATATGATTTTTCTAAAGGAGATATACAAGCTCTAACTAGACAGGCCATAAAAAATGGAGATTGGATTAAAGCTAGAAATCAAATGCAATTTGGTCCTGACGGAAAATTGTTAAGAGAAGATGCTTTAACTACCGGATTGACTATAGATAAATTTATTAATGCTCCTAAAAATATAAAATTTACTCCGCAAGAACTTATGGCCGCTAGAATGATGTTGCAGTATTTAGCAAAACAAGTAAAAGAATTAGGAGATGAATTAACTATATTGTTTGATGCAGGAGAAACGCCTTCTAACAAACAATTATACAATTTTCAATTATTAGAAATGGATCTGGGAGCTGTAGGAGAAAGACTTGTTGGAGAAACTTCTTATGCAGGTCAATTACTAAACTCTTTTAAATATGATGTTGATAATTTAACACCAAAACAAGCTAGAGAATTTGTAGATGATATTGTTAATCAGAGAGAGATTGCTGATAGAGGTATGCGAAGTATAGAAGCAAGAATAAGAAATGCGGCCAAATTAGAAACTCCAGAACAAATTGCTATTAATGCTCAAAGTGCAGTAAGACCGCCAACTATTTTAGACATGGCACAAGAATTTTGGATAAATGCTTTGCTTTCTGGTATTCCTACACAAGCAGTAAATTTTGGTAGTAATGCCATAGTAGCGGGTTTTAGGCCTGTAGAAGCGTATGCTCAAGCGGCAATTTCAGCAGGTAGAAGAAAAGATCCTGATAGAAGACTCTCTTTTTCAGAAGCAAATGGTACCGCTTTTGCTACTATTTATGGATTAAGAGATGCTTTAAAAACAGCGGGTAAAGTACTTTACAATCCAGATTTAGTAAAAGATCCAAATACAAAATTAGAATTAGCTAGGCAAAAATCAATCAATACAAAATTAAAAGTTTTTGGTTACGATATTATTGGAGATACTATTAGATTGCCAGGCAGAGGTTTATTAGCAGGAGATGTGTTTTTTAAACAACTAGCTTACAATCAAAATGTTTATGGCAAGGCCTTCGATATAGCGGGAAAAGAAGGAATTAAAGATCCTATAAAATTTATGAAAAGAGTAAATAGTCTTGTCATGGATCACAGAAAAAATCCGACAGCAGGTGTTCTAGGCAAAGACTTTGAAGAAATTGCATTAGAACGAGGACGCTATCAAACATTTACAAACAATCTTGGTCCTACCGGAAGAAGTTTTCAAAGACAATTAAACGGCCCATTAAAAGCTCTTAAATTTGTAGTGCCTTTTGTAAGAACTCCGGTAAATATTGTTAAATATTATTTAGAAAGATCTCCTGCCGGTGTTGTAAATGCCTTTAGAAAACAAGGAGCTGAACGAGATGCGGCAATAGCAAGAACGCTTTTAGGAACCGGTTTGGCATATTTAGCTTATGATTTAGCGTCAGAAGGAAAGATTGTTGGTGGTGGGCCTATAGACAGACAAGAAAGAAGATTATGGCTTCAAGACAGATCTAATGTTCCTTATTCATTTAAAACATCAGACGGCAAAAGTTATGAGTTTTTTAGGTTTGAACCTACTGCTATGATTTTTGGAATTGCCGCTGATGTGCAACAAATAATGGACGAAATTTATAGAAATCCAGAATTTTACGGAGAAGACGGAAAGTTATTACAGGACAAGTTGGGAACTCTTTTGTTTGATATGGTAATAGGATTAACTAATTCTTTACAAAGAAACTTAACTGATAAAACTTTCTTTAGAGGTATTACAGATTTAGTAAGTGCTATAGACTCAGAAACTCCTACAGGTATAGAAACTTATGTAAATAATTTCTTGGGATCTTTTGTGCCTACAATGTTTAGAAACATTAATGATGTTAATGATCCGTATTTAAGAGATAGCAGACAAGCACTAGATAAAATAATGGACGACCTGCCTTTCTTTAGCAATAAAGGTATGCCTATTAGAAGAAATATTTTTGGAGAAAAAATGTTAAGAAGAAAACAAGGTGTGCAGGTCTTTTCTCCTGTAACTGTTGGATCAGCAGAACCAGATCCCATATTAACTGCTTTTGCTGACGCAAATTATTTTCCAGGCAAAATGAATAGAAAATTAGACGGAATAGAATTAAACGAAAAACAATACGAATATATGTTAGATAGATTAGATCTTATGAACGCTAGATCGGAGTTTGAAGCATTAATTACAACATTTTCTACTAATGATCCACCAAGATTTAGAAGGGAAGCATTTGAACAATTAATGGGAGAGCTTAGAAAAAATGCAAGGCAAATGACTCTTGACGCTATCATGTATGATGAAAACAGTCCGGTATATAGTCCTTCTTGGAGAAAGGAATGGGAGAAAGAACAGCGTAGTACGGATTAATGCCCTGCCCTACAGAAAGAGTTGGGAAATGCGGAGAACATTTAACAGCTTCCTTTCTTTACTCGTTTGGATCAGATCTAGTTACAATGCCACACGGATCTCATGCGGATATAGTTTTTGAATACAAAAATATTTTGTATAAATGCCAAGTAAAAACTGTTACTAAAAAAAAGAAATATATATCTAAACATAACGGCAGACATTATAGGACCGGTTGGTGTTGGGATATTAGAAGGGGTGGCAATACTAAAGAAAGAAGATATGGTACAAAAGGTACACACAATATAGATCTTTATGCTTTAGTTTGTCTTCCTTACAAAAACATAATCTTTGTACCTTTTTTAAAAAAAACCAGAATAACTTTTAACGACGACGAAGTTAAAAACGCAAACTCAAAAGAAACTTTAAAATATACTTTAGATTTAATTAAGCAAGATCAGCTTGTTAGCTAACTCTACATTATTTTTAGAAACTTCTTGTCTAATCTCTCCGTATCTTTGCATAGAAGATAAGCTCTGGTGTCCTAATAAATTTCCTACTTGTCTATGGCCCAAACCTGCTGACAAACAATATGTAGCGAATGAGTGCCTAAGATCATGTAATCTTAAATGCGGACAATCACATTCTTTTCTAATTCTATCCCAAGTTTTTTCCGGAGATTTTATACCTGTAATTGTTTTTTCATTAGGACAGACTTCGATAATTTTATTTATAATTTTCATAGCATGATCTGATAAATAAATAATTCTGTCTTTACCGGTTTTTTTACCTGTCTTGTATTGGTCAAAAGGTATTACAATTTTATTATCTTTTATCCAAGATCTTTGTGCATTTGCTATTTCGCTTTTTCTAGCTCCTGTTAGTATGAGCAACCATATAAAAGATATAGACCTTATTTTTCCTGGCTCAAAGTTTTCTAATTCATTTAGCTTTTTAAATACTTTTAACTTTTCTTTTTCGGTATAGCTAGTAGTAATTTTCTTTTCTGGATTACCTTTTATACTTCTGGCTATATTATTTTCTATACCATAACATTCTTCATCAATAGCAAAATTTAAACTAGCTACTATAAATTTAAGAAATTTGTTTGCTTGTGATTTTGTTTTTTTTGAAATAGATCCAAAAACATTTTTAATATCTTTTCTTGTTAGCTTATTTACACAAATAGATCCAAGATGTTTTTGTGCATAATTTTGATACAAAGATTGATATTGTTTTATTGTAGTTTCTTTTACATCTCTTGCCTTACAGTCTTCAATGTATTCAGAAAACAAAACATCATACTTAATTTGTTTCGTGTCTTTTGGATCTTCTACTAGGCCTTCTTCTATATCTTTGTAATGAGAATAAATTTTAATAGCTCTCTTGCGTATCTCAGTAATACTTTCATCTGGATAACGAGCTTCTATTTTTCTTTTGATTTTTTTACCTTTGTTGTGCCAGATCAAATAATAGTATTTAGATCCGTTTCTATATCTAGTTTTTAATTTATTAAATTTTTTATCAGCTATATGTCTATCTTTTTCTTCCATGTTTTTCTCCTTTTTTATGCACTAATTCTATTTCCATTTCTAAGTAATGTATTGCTTTATTAAGATCATCAATCCTACTGCCTTTATCTCTACTAATATATTTAACAGCATTACCACAACAATAAGATAGTTTGTTAGCCAATATATATTCTATTGGCTCTATGCCTAGTTTCTTGTAGTGATTACCTGCTACTTGTTTTTTTAAAGTTTTTGGTTTTCTTGACATTTTTTTTAAATATTTTGTCCCAATTTTTTTCAAAAGTTTTTTTATCAACTTTCATTGGACGAGGATCTGATCCTTTTGACATTAGATTTTTGTGAGAATGGCAATCAATAAGACATTAGTTATGAAAATTTCTCCTGCTAGTATGGAGTGATACCATACCCAACGGGCCTTATAAATATTTTCAATAGTAATTTCTTCGTCCTTTCTCATTCAATTAATGTTTGCAATTCCTTAACATCTGTATATCATAATGGTTATGAGGAATAATATCTAGTCGTGTCTAGCAATCAGAAGACATTTTTATCCAGGCAAGAGTGTGCTGAAAGGATCGGTGTTAGCGTGAGAACACTTGATCGTTGGCGTTTTTCTGGAGAAGGACCTAGTTATTACAAGATACAAAAAGCAGTAAAGTATGAGGAGCAAGATATTGAGAATTACTTGGATAGTCAAAAAATTATTACTTATTAGAAAATGCCTGTCATACATCATGCAAAGATTGCTCCGTCTGGATTGGATAGATATACAAAATGCCCTGCATCACCAAAAGCATCAGAAGGTTATCCTTCTAGCAGTAGCGACGCTTCTCGTATTGGTAGTGTAGTACACGAAATGAATGAAATGAGATTACAAGGAAGATTTAAAGGTGTTGATTTCAAAGAATATTGGCTAGGCAGAGAAGTAGAATTTGAAGGTCATACAGTTAAAGTAGATGCAGAAATGATAGAAGCGTCTAATTTATATTGTGAATATGTCGTTAAAAGAAAAAATGAAGAAGAAAAATCAAAACTTTATATAGAAGAAAGATTAGACGGACATGAGATCCACCCGGACCTATGGGGAACAACAGATATTTTAATATTGCAAAAAGACAAAATAATTATTATTGATTATAAAAATGGTAAATATCCGGTAGAAGTAGAAAATAATTTACAGCTAAGAGCTTATGCTCTTATGGCTTTATCAAAATATTCAGAAAAAACAAAAGTAGAAATGGTTATAGTGCAACCTAGAGCGTGGCACAAAGACGGGCCAATAAGATCTACAGAGATTTCTTCTGAAAACTTGGTAAATTGGGCGTTTGATTGGTTAAAACCAAAAATAGACGCTTGTTTTGAAGATGAACCTGTTTTTGTGGCCGGAGATCATTGTGTCTTTTGTCCGCATAAACTTAATTGCGATACACATAAAGAGTATCTACTTAGTGAGGAGTACATTGAGCGAAAAAAACAACGAACTAAAAGAGCAATCTACAACAGATAGCGAAGAAAAACCTTATCTGTCTTACGAGCAAGACGGAGTAAAGAAGAATATCTACAAAAGCAATCTAGTAGATGCTGAACAAGAAATTACAGTTAAAGGTAATCAGTTAGCTTTAGCTGAGATTTGTGCCTGGACGATAAATGGTTTAGCACAACTTGAGCAAGACTCGGAACAAATTACACAAGCAAGAAAGATTGAACAACTTACACAGTTAAAACAATCTTTTGAGTTTTTGCGTAATTATTCATTTGAGTTATTAAGAGTAACATTAGAAAAAGGAGAAAAAAATGACAATTAAAGCAATTAGAAAAGGAGCTAGTAAAAATCCTATGCGTATGGCTATATATGGCCCTTCGGCAATAGGTAAAACAACTATGGTTTGTGAAATGCCAGATCCAATGATACTTACATTAGAAGAAGGCCTAATCACACAGACAGATCAAAACATTTGGAATACAGAACCTATTGAAAGTTTTCCGGAATTTATAGAATACTTAGAAGAAATAAGAGATAACGACGATTATAAAAGCAGAAAAACTTTAGCGATTGACTCTTTAGATTGGCTAGAAACTCTTGTTGAAAAGTATGTAGCAGAAAAAGACGGCAAAGAGTCTATTGTTGATTTTGAATGGGGGACAGGATATTCAAAAGCAAAAGAAACATTGACACAAGTTTTTGACCTTTTAGATCAGATCAGAGATAAAAGAAAAATGCGTGTTGTTTTTATATGTCATGTCAAAGAAGACCGAAAAGAGAAACCAGGACTCAAAGATTATCAAAAATACGAGCTTAAACTTAGGACCGGTTTTGGAGAAAAAGTTAAAGAGTATTTAGATATGGTTTTGTTTTATAACTACAAATATGGAGAAGTTAAAACACAAGACGACAAAGGATCTCTTAAAACTAAAGTTACACAGTCTAAAGAAAGGTATTTCTTTACGGAAGATTGTATAAGTCATTTTGCTAAAAATAGATATAACTTACCGCCAGAAATACAAGTAGAAAAGGGTAAGGTATGGAAAACATTGGAACAAGAGCTTAAAAAAGCACTATCCGGAGATAAAAATGATTGAGCCAATGAAAAGAAGACTGCCTTCTTATGAAGGTTACGATCAAATACTCGGCAGAGTAAAAGGAATTATCAAAGAAAAAATAGGATCTAGCGATCTACTAGATAAAGCATTGATGAAATGTTTGCTAGAAATAGAAGACTTAGAAACAGAAATTTCTGAAACTCTAAGTGGCAGATCTGAATTTTTTGATAACAACGAAGAACATTAGTAAAAAGCGAGGTAAATATGACTAATTTCAAAAACTTAATAGAACAGGCAGAAGAAGAAAATTCTTCTATGTCTGATTTTGTAGAATATCCAGAAGGTAGATACTTGATTAATTTTGTTCAAGCAGATGAAATTACAGACTTTGTATCTAAATCGGGTAAAACCTATGATGCTACTGATATAGAGTTTCATGTAGAAGGTTGGGAAAATAAGACTCTTAAATCAAGATACTTTACTGCCTATGACAAGGAAAATTCTGGAGAAGATAAACTGCATAAAGCGGCCTTGAGTGGTACTATGAAGTTGCAAAATATTCTTATGGCTATGGGTGTCAAACCAGAAGACTTTCCGGAAAGCATAGAGCAGTTTAATCAAGTGTTGCAGGGTAAAAGTGCTACCTGTCTTTTGAAAAAAAGAGAATACGAAAGCAACGGACAAAAAAAATCTACATTGGATCTTGACGAAGATTTTGCGGGACAAAATTGGAAAGTTGTCGGAGATGAAAAACACATTGATATTTCTAGTCTTGGATCTTTTGAAGAAGAAAAAATTGAGAAAAAAGAAGAAGCTCCTGCTCCTGTAGAAACAAAGACTGAGGAGTTTGACGAAGAAATCCCTTTCTAAATCTTGTTTGATATAAAAAACAACAGGCCTTCTTTATGTGCCTGTTGTTTAAAACCTTCTGGAGCAATTTTATTGCAAATAGATGATAAGTATTATGGCGTCTGTAATAACGGACATCATATAGAAGAAATCAAAACAAGAGTGGGAAACAAAATGGAAATAACCAGGCAGTCTAACTTAAATTATAAAAGTGTTGATTATGCAATAGCGGAAGTAAAGTCATTGTATCAACAGTTAGCAAAAAAAAACAAAACATACGAGCTTCATAAGTGGGAAGGAGAAGAAAGAAAAAAGTTTTTTAGAACACTAATTCTCTGTTATCTTGATTGCGAGAAAGCAAAAGCAAGTAATGGAGTAGATAGTGGCTAATTACAAACAGCTCTTTGAAAAGAGAAAATCAAAAGAAAAAAAACTTACACAACAAAAAGCAGATATATCTGATCTTATAAAACAGATGAACGCTGACGGATTGTTAGTGGATAGCATTGATACTTCTGGCGGGATTGTAAGAGTTCCGGTAAAAGCTACAGCTATATCAAGAGATGATAAAACTTCTACCGGAGAAAAATCTGGTTGGTATTTTTTTCATCAAAATAATGAACATTGGATTTCTGTATATGGTAATTGGAGAACAAATCAACAATGGAAGTTCTACAGCAATTCTATAAAAGAGCTTACTCCGGAACAGCAAACAGAATTAAATAAAGAAATAGAAATAAATCTGCAAAGGGCCAAGAAAGAAAGGGAGAAAAAGAATAATGAAGTTGCGAAGGAATGTGAGAGAATTTTTGAAAGTTCTAAAATAGTTAATGAGCATGAATACCTATCAAGTAAAGGGTTAAAAAATAATTATGGATTGACAGAGATGAACGGATCACTTCTTTGTCCGGTGTATTCTACACAAAATACAAAAAAAGAATTAAGAAGTCTGCAATATATAACAACAGAGTCTAAGCGTTTTGCTTCTGCTTCTGAGGTTAAGTCTGGAATATACACAGTAGGCATAGGTTGGAACGATTGGTCCAATATAAAAACCATAGCGGTCACGGAAGGACTCGCCACCTGTCTGAGCGTTTATGAGAGTACAGGTCTTCCGACAATATGTGTGTTTTCTGCAAATTTTGGATTAGTAGCTCTTGAGAACATTAGAAAGTTTTGTAATGCGGAGTTCTTGATCTGCTTTGACCATGACCAGAATGGCATAGGACAGGCAAAAGCTAAAGAGATTTGTGCTTCACTTAGCTCTTGCTTGATAAGAATACCTAGTAAGGTGGGAGATTATAATGACTTGTACCAGGAAGAAGGACCTAATGCAGTCAAAAGTGAAATCCTCAGCAAAGGTTATAAGTTTTCACAATACTCAATAAAAAACTTTGTAGGTACTCCACCGCCTAGAAGGTGGTTAGTAGATCAAAGTTTAGAGCTATCTAAAATATCCTTGTTATGTTCTATAGGTGGTATAGGTAAGTCTGGTATAACTTTGAAGGCCTGTTTAGACATAAATCAAGGTCATGGTAATTTTCTGGGTAATAAAATTATGGATAAGGGTAATTGTATTATCTTATCTAGCGAAGATGATACTGACGAAGTTAGAAGGAGAATAGCGTTATTAGATAGAGATAACAGAAGATTTGAAACTGAATACGATACTTTTGTTATGTGTACTAGCGAAATGGGTAAGCCATTAACATTGATAAAACAAGATGCTATCAATGGATTGCATATAACTCCGGAAGCAATAGAGCTTTCTAATTCTTTAGAAGATATTGAAGATTTAAAATTGATAGTCATAGATCCGGTACAATCTGTCGTGTCTGCACAATTAAATGACAATGAAGTAGCACAACTCTACGCACAATATGTAGCGTCATTGTCCGCTAAATTTGGTTGTAGCGTACTCTCGGTACATCATCTCAATAAAAGTGCATTGTCTAATACAAATGATGTTTTATCTGCCAGAAGCTCAATCAGGGGAGCTACAGCATTAACTGATAGCCATAGGGCAGTTTTTGTTATGTTCCTGGACTCAGAAGAAAACACAGAGCAAATTTGTTTTGAACAAGGTATTCCATTTAACAGGTTAGCAGTAGTCAAGTCTGCTCTAGTAAAAGCCAATAGTGAAGCTGATATGAGTATCAAAACTTTAATTAGAAAAGGATTTGAACTTGAGCTTTTAGACGAAAAAAAGGGATCTGTTAATGATATTAATTGGGATTAATACATTAGTTTCTGACCATAGGTACTCCCATAGAGCTATGCGTTTCTGGGTAGGCGTATGGTCATACAGACTTATATATACATATATAGGGAGAACAAAGGTTCTCCCATATAAAACAAAATGAAGACGGGTAAAACAAATCTGATCTAAGAAATGAAAAGGAAGGAAAAATTTAAAAATTATTGGTGGATTAGTACAGAATATACAAGCATAGACAGTCCTTATATAAACTTAGCAACGGCATTAAAATTTACAAACTATACTAAACTAAAGGCGGTAATCTGGACCTGGTTTAGATCTAAACTAGATCGCAGAGATCTAGGATCTAGGGAAAAGATTATTTTGTGGATTATTTGCGAAAGGGTAAAAGGAGTTTCTTTTTCATGTTGGGATAGTTATATTTATCTTGGTAAAGCTACAGGTATGAATAGAAAAACAGTAGCTATGGCGGTTAATAACTTATCTAAGGCAGGATTGATTGTTATAGCTGTAGAAGGATCTACACCGAGAGCTAAAAAGAAACTAGAAGCTCAGAAAAGATTTAAAAAACATATTCTCTTGGTTGGCATTGGCTACGCTTTAGACAAGAAGCTAGAAGCTGATAAAGAAAAGGCCTAAATTAATAGGCCTTTTCCCGATTAGCTCTTGCTTTTTTGGGAAGGGGAGAATTATCGAGCTAATCTAATCTTTACTAAAAAATATTCTGTTTGCGTAGTCTTCTGCTTGTTTTTGGGTTAGTCCCTTCTCTAATCCTTCTTCGACGAGTCTATCAAGCATAAGCTGATTAATATAATTAGACATCTATTACCTTTCCATAATTTTCATTTTGAGTTTGTATATCTCTCTCTACTTCTTCGAGATCTTCTACAAACTCAAAAAAAGCAAAGTCTTTATTTCCTAAAATATAGGTTTTTGCTTTTACGCAGTTATCATAACTTTCCAGGTAGGCAGTATCTCTTTCTGCTTCTGTATCAAACCATTGTTCTTGCACATCTATAGTTTCAATCATTTTTAGATTACCATTTTCTGCAACTTCAACTATGGTTTTGTCTTTGTGATAACCTTTGTCAGTTTCTTTATGGTGGTAAATAGTTTCTTGAACTTTAACTTTCATATATATATCTCCTTTGATTTTTAATTTTATTATTATTCTGGTTTTTTTTCTACTATTTCACGGGCCAGGCCAGACATAAAACCGGCTAATTCGTCTTGAGCTAAAGTATTTAAACAGGTACTCATTAATAAAATAGCAATTTGTTTTTTTCTGTATTCTGGTAAATCATTTAACCATAAAATTAATCTCAACATATCTTCATCATTCATAATTTAACTCCGTGTAAATCTTTCATATATTCTTGCAGATCTTTTTTTGTAAGATCGTCTAATGCGTCTATTAAATCTCCGGGTTCGTAAGATTTCCAGGTATGATCTTTTTTTAAAACAAAGAAAAGATCATGCTTATCAATCCATAAAATATCCGTTTCACTATCTGCAAAAAAATAACTGTCTGTTAATTGCAATTCGTTAAAATCTTCAACAATAGTATTTTTAATTTGATCTATCGTAAATCTCATTGGCTTTTCTCCTTGTTATAAAGATGCGGTTTTATTTCCGATCTAGTGTTGTAGATCTTATAAGTTTTTCTCTTTTTCTTATCAGTAGTGTAAAAAAGTAGGTGTATTTCAAAGTCGGTAATTTTTTCCGGTTCTTCTCCGTCGCCTATTCTTTGCTTGTTATTATCTTTCAACCATTCATTAGGATCATTTGTAATAGCTACAAATTCTTTTTCTCCGTAAGAATTTATATAATCAATTTGATATAGTTTCATTGGCTTTTCTCCTGGCATCTCTTTTCGTATAAGTGCCTTTTATGTTTTAGTCGGTTAATTTGTTTGATCCACATATTTTGAAATTCAATATTTTTAGATCTGCGTAAGGCCTTTTTTAGATTGGCCATTCTTTTAAAATAATCTGTCATAGTATTCCCTGAGATTGTATAAATGCTTCATACTCTTTTAATGCCTGTAATGAGATCTCCTTATGAATAAACTTGGGTAATTCATCTTCCGTGCAAAAAGTATAAGTTTTATTAGTTCTTAAAAATAAAAAGGAAAACGGATAAAGCTCCCTACAAACTATAAGATCTACACCATTAGAAAAATAATAGTGTGTGTGTATTGCATAGTCGGTAAAGTCTTCAACAACTTTATTTATCAATCCGTCTTTTATATTTCTAACTTTTTTCAGTTCTTTTTCGTATCTTTCTTTATATTCTTCTGGACTCATTTTGCGTTCTCCCGATCTTCTATGACACTTAACCATTCATCAAATGGTTGCCTGACATATTCTGGCATATCGTCCATAAGGACCACTAATTTTGGACTATCGCTCCATTCTACTTTTATCTGAGTAGCTACTATCGTTTTAGGTAAATTATC
>CEOW01054337.1_pt1 | contig 14032 bp, 19 predicted proteins | sample 530621 | NCBI WGS metagenome assembly CEOW01 (sample SAMEA2620734, study PRJEB7988) | marine metagenome | isolation source: saline water (ENVO:00002010), including | reverse complement strand
TTACGAAGGTCAAATGTACAAGTTCACTGGTAATTTTGCCCCTATCAATCAAATTTTAGGATTATTTAAGTATGGCCGCGGTGGAGTACCGGCAATCAAAAAGCAAGATTCATCAGAGCCAGAAGAACTTGATGAAATGGAAGAAGTGCCAGCCGGAGCAACTGAAACAGTTGTAGCTGTATTACCGGGCGCTTTTAAACCACCTCATCGAGGTCATTTTGCAATGGCCTTACACTATGCTTCTATTGCAGACTCGGTAAAAGTCTATATCAGCAGAATTCCTAGAGAAGGAGTTGATTTTAACGTATCAAAAGCAATTTGGAATATGTATGTTCAAGGTTCGTCAGACCCCAACGCTTCCAAAATTGAAGTAATCCCAGAGCCCTCCGACAATAGTTCTCCTGTCGGTGCGGCATTGGAGTATGTTGGCAACGAGCATGGAAAACCACATTTGGCTCAGCCGGGTGAAGCCGTAATTCTCGGTGCTAGCAACAAAGCAGATAAAAGAGGGGCGCCTGACTTCATGAGATTCAAGAACGCCGGCAAATACTTTGCTCCGGGCGTCAAGGGCGGCGATCCTGACCCTTCTACTGGTGTACCTACCCTTACAGTGCAGAATGTATTCAAAGTCAGTCCAGAAGCCCTCAGCGCATCTGATTTAAGAAAGGCGATTCGCAATTCAGATCTGAAAACGGTTATGAGTTATATGCCTAAAGATGTTGCTAAAAATCAAACTGCTTTACAAGCTATATTTGATATTTTAGATATTGGGGCAGCACCTAGTGTGGATACGCCATCTATTTCAGAAACTCTGATGGCTGTTGTAGAAGAAGTTCTTAACGAAAAACTAAAACCTTCCCAAGGTGCCGGAGCCTATGTAAAAGATTTTTATAAATCTGACGCTCCCCAATTTAAAGGCAAGGATAAAAAGAAAAGACGTGAAATGGCAATTGCTGCCTTTTTGCAAGATAAAGAAGAAACGAACGAGGCTGTTCGACTAGACGAAAGCTCTAGGAGTTTGTTACAAAACCCAGAATATATCACAAATGTTCTTGGTATTGATATGCCTCTTAACGAATCATATCCATATTCTGCACAATTAAATGAACAAATTGTTAAAGAGCAGATGTTGCTAGAAGGCTTTTTTAATGATCTTAAAGCTATGGGTGGGCAAGCAAAACAACTATTTGCCGCTCTCAAAGAATTGCTTACTGATCCAAAAAGAGTTCAATACTGGACCAACGCCGCTTATCGTATGATGGTAAAGGCTCCAATCAATAAAATTTATCAACTGCTAAATTATATTATTGAACAACTATCAACTATGCCGACTATTGTGCAATGGGCTCAAAAATCAAAAGCCATGCTACAAGGCATTCAACAAAGCGTTGGTAATGCAAAAGGCTGGCAGGGCGCCATGCTCATGACATCTCTCGGGCTTGGATTTAAATGGTTGTGGTCTCAGGTTGGAGAAATTATTGATGGGGCTGTTGGAAAAATTGGTGAACTAGTAGGAGCCAAGGCGATTCAAGAAATTCAAAAATATATTCAAGATACTGTTATTGGTAAAGCTTGGAAGGTAATTCAAGACAAATTTACTGGCTTAATAAAACAAGCCGGTGCAGCGTTATCTGGGGTCGGTGCTTGGTTCAAGTGGGCTAGCACAGCCTTCCAAGGTGCACAGTTTGTCTTAGACGCCCTTAAGGGTACCCTAAGCCGGTTTGGAGGCCTACGGGTCAATGAGTTATCGGCCATGGCCGGAGGAGCCGTTCAAGGGGCTGCTATCGACTCAGATGAAGGCGATACACCATGGCGAGGATTAGACGCTAACAAAGAAAATAAGAAGCAGGAAAAAGCACAAAGACTCAAAGGTACAAAACTTACTAAAGAAGAGCTAATTCAAAAAGTAATGGACTACTTATTAGTACAGGAAAAAAGCTATGGATAAAATTGAATTACAAAGATTAGAGTTCCTTAAGGAACTTAAAGAGCGAAAAGTTTTACGTGAAGCAGTAAGAAAAGCTATTCGTATTGCATTAGAAAAAAGAGAACTAGCAGCTTATAACAAAGAAGTGGCTGAGTCGCAAAGACTTGAAGAAGAGGCAGTACTTAGAGGCTATCTACGACAGTACCTTAAAGAAAGTGCAGCAACCCAAGACAACGATCCCTCACCTCACAGATCAACTGGTATCAATGTACTATCCGATTTACTTAAAAAGATCATCCCAGTTCTTGAAGATGACTATAAAATCTTAACGACCGATGCAGATCAACGATCATCATTTCGAGCACATGTTATTCATGGTGTAAAAAATTCCTTAGCGCCACTCCAAGCTACAGACGATGTTGGTCCTGATGCTGATACTAGTAATCAATTAGAAGAAGACGTGGGAGTTACCGTAGGCGGTGGCGATGAGGACGAAAGATTCATTGACATCGCTGATGATGGTGATACAGGGGAAGAGCTATCTCCCGAAGAAGAATTTGCTACCGGTCTTAGCGGACAAGATCTAACAGGTCGAAATATGGCATATTCTTCATTTAAAAAGATTGAAAGAAACATCTTAGATGCTTATGAGCTTTTGAGCAATGACGAAGATCGAGAGTTGTTCTATGACTATCTTATTACCAACCTTAAGCTTTATTTTGATAAGTTTGAAGATGAGCTAGCAGGTAATTTAGAAGAACCTACAACTCCTGAGTATGAAGACGCCGCTGCAGAAGCCGGTGATATGGATGGAGATCAGGAAGATTTTTCCCCAGCAGAAGAAGAGCCAGCGTTAGACGATGAAGAACCACTTGAGGAAAAGTGGTATACCGCTAGCATCAGTTTTGGTGGCGGTGCTGGAGATTCTAAATTTAAAGTCAAGGGGCCTAAGAAGAAATAATTTGACATAGGAGGGCGATGTTTAAGAGGTTTAAAAGCCTAAACAACATTACGCTGCAGCTGAAGTTAACTGCGGTGATGACTTTCTTTGACCTTTTTATGACATTATGTTGGGTGTATACTGGAACAGCTGACGAAGCAAACCCTATCCTAGAATATACTCTACGGTTTGGTGCAGCTCATTTTACTCTAGCTAAATTAATCATGGGCCTTGGTTCTCTCTGGATCTTTTACAGACGCCAATATCATTGGCTAGTTAAAAAAGTGGTGCCTATTGTTTTTATTTTCTATATTTTTCTTAGTAGTCTTCATTTGTCTGGTTTAATTTATTATTTAAGTTATCTAAGTTAGTATAAATTATTATAGTTTATTATATAATATATTATATTACTACTCCAAGTTTGAAGACTAGAAAAGGAAAAAAGATATGTCAGGAAGGCAGAAGGGCAAGTACAGTAATTATTCTATCTCAAGATCACTAAAGATTGCAGGAAAATCTTCAGAAGAATTTGAGGTTATGCTGGGCCAATTAACGCTAGAAGAAATAATTGCATTAAAGCTTGAAATCTCAGCAAAAATGATCAATAATAAGTTATATGGGCTTGAGCTTTGGAAGGCAATCCCCAGAATCACAAAAGATGCTCTTTTAAAATTTGCGGTGTCAGCGGCGCAGACTCAACAAGATGCATGTAGAATACTAGGAATTAAGCCTGCTGAACTAAGAAAATTAAAAGATATTTACAACTTTGAAAATTATTTTGAAAAATAAGTTAGACAACTCAGGACACCTGTGCTATAATAGTTTCTATAAGCAGGAGCAGAAGCATGAACAAAAAATGTACTCCAGAGAGGTTTCTTTGAAGTACTAGAGAGTTGGCTTAGGTCGTCTATGCGTTTTGTTATTTAGGTTCTAGGTCCGTATGAACCTTGCCGAATGCAATGAAATGGAGGATTCCCATTTAGAAGGGCGGCGAATTAAAATCGGGCTGGCATGGTGATGAGCGAGGAGATTCACCCGACCTACCAACTCTTGCCCCCACGCGCATACAAGATACGATAAGGGCACGTATTACTTAATGATATAATTGATAAAGATATAAAGTGACGGCAAAAAACACTAGGCATGCACCCTTCCTAGTTAAAAAAAGAGAATGAAATGTGGCAGCTTTGGGAATGGAACGGAAGATATATACAGGGCAATTTAGTAAGCAAGCACAAAACCGAAGCTGCCACTATTTCTAAAGCAAAAAAAGTACTAGGCGAAGATATAAGATTAACAAAAGAAGAAAAAAAGAAGGAAACAATAATTTGGATTGATAGTTCTGAAGGAGTTCCAGTAGGGCTCATCAGAAAACCCAAGGGGGCGCAACGGCTTCGACAGGGTAAGAAAGAGAAAGAGTGCAAGTAGGTTAGACACGACCTTAACAGTTCAAAAACAATAGTTGCAAATAACAACAACCACTTCGAACAGCGCTTAGCCGCTTAGTAGGGAGGCGGACTAGGGCCTTCTATCCAATCTAGTCAAAACAACAGATAAGTTGTAAAAATCAAAAAAACTTATCGCAACAGGATGGTAAGCGATATTTTATAACCATCTAGCTTTTCAGTTAGTGATTAAAACTGAATAAACTTGTGAACGACTTATATTGGACTTATTTTGGACGCGGGTTCGACTCCCGCCGCCTCCACCAAATTAATTTAAAAAAAACTTGACTTAAGTGTTAAGATAAGTTATATTAAAACAACAACTAAAAGGAGATCTTAATAATGAGATATGTTGTACCCATCCTAGCCTGCGTGTTTGCTTGTGCATGTGGCGATAAGGATTCAGATGATACAGGCACCGATACCGCTGCAACGGATACTGCAGCTGAAGAGTAGATAGGATAAAATTATGAAGACTGTTACACCAAATAGTACTGTTACGGTACACTACAAGGGAACCCTTAACGACGGAACTGTTTTTGATGACTCCAATGTTAGAGGATCGGCAATCGAAGTTGTAATGGGAACTGGCAGAGTAATTCCCGGTTTTGAAAATGCACTAGTAGGAATGACCGAAGGTCAAAGCAAGAATGTTACAATTTCTGCTGCAGAAGCCTATGGTCCAACTAATCCTGATGCAATTCAGGCAGTGCCGCGCACCGCATTTCCCCCTGACTTTACTCCCACGCCCGGGGAGACTGTACAGGGCACTTCTGAAACTGGCCAGCCGCTAGTAGCTAGAGTTGTCGAGCATGACGACAGTAGCGTTACTTTGGATTTTAATCATCCTCTTGCTGGCGAAGATCTTACATTTGATCTTGAAGTAGTGGGAATTGAACAAGAAGTCGCAACAGAGAACAACGAAGAAGAGTAATGTCGGATTCTGAAAAAGAATTCGTTCAAGCGGTCGGCGCCGCAGTAGCTAAGAGCATTTTATATATTTGCTTGACTGTTACTGCGGCGCTTTGTCTTTATGAAAGACGTTTAAACCCGAAAATGATTGAACAGTGTGAAGAATCTTGTAGTGGCACAAATACTCACATGGAATCGGTAACTTATACTAAGTGCGAGTGTGCTCCGCTAGGCGATATAAGTAAGGAACAAAATATTTGGGCTCTACCACGATAGGTCAGTAAAGCTGCAGTTTGTTTAACAAGGAACTAATTACAACGTCTATAGTAATAGACAGGAGGAAATTAATATGTTAGGTAAACTTAGAGATGGCGCACTTTGCGCTTGGGCAGACCTTATGGGTGGAGAACACCGTTGGTGCGTCCGCGGAGCACTTGCAGTAGGCCTTGTTGCCGGCTGGTGTCTTGGCGCGCTTGCCTGCTAAAACATAGTAATACAATGGCGTCCCTAGTACACTAGGTGGTAAGAACAAGCTTGTGGTAAGTTGTTCATATATTGAAAAAAAAATCATTTTGTGTTAATATTTATATATGGAAACAAGATGGAAGTACGGAATGATCAAGGTGGCGGAAGAATTTGATCTTGAAACAAATGAATTTTTAGATGATATTTGTGAATTAGTAGAATTATATGAAGATATAGAAGGTAATTGGTCATCTTTCTGTCGCCCGTCACTGACCTCACCAGAAAACTTAAGTGTAGCAATGGTAGAGGTTATGAAAGATGGAATTAATACATGGTTTTGGGAAAATGGCACGTTTAGATGGTCAATGGAAAACAGGTTCTGGGAATGGACCCCGGCAACTAACTAAAAAAGAACTAGCTGGTTTAACCGTCGTAGTAGTTCATATTGGGCTTATATTATTTTTTGTGTCATGTATATCTTCATTAACAAAATGGTATAAAAAAATTAGCGCTAGTATGAAAAATAGGTTAAAATCTAAACATAAAGTTGATATAATTGATGTAGAATACGAAGAGGTGACAAATGAGCAATGATGAAGAAAAAGAACTAGGGGATTCACCCCAGTTTTATATTTTAGGATTTCACAAAGAGCCTGATTCTGACGAGGTTCGAATTGACTATCAGGTAACCGAAGAATTTAAAAAATGGTATAAATCAAAGAATAATCTTAAAAGATGGTCACGCAAGCATTTTGAAAAAAAACTTGTTGAGTTGGTAGGAAATGACATCAGATCACAGTTGAAAAAAAACAAAACAATCCAAAAATAGTTGACTCAGACCTCGCCATGTGGTATATTATATAAAGATGATGGCCGGTAGCTCAGTGGTCAGAGCAGTCGTCTTATATGCGATTGGTCGTGGGTTCAATCCCCACCCGGCCGACCAAAACTAGGTGTGGTAAAAAAAATGAAAAATATTATACTTTTTGACATGGATGGCACCTTAACAGAGCCGAGACAAACAATTGAAGAACCAATGATCCATCAATTGATGGAAGTGCTTCGATTAGGGCATGATGTTGGAGTGGTTACAGGCTCTCCCGAAAAATATGTTTTTGAACAAATTGGTAGCTTTATCGAAAGATATCAAGACACTAGCAAAGGAACTAATGTAAATAGCAGATTGCATATTATGCCTTGCAATGGTACCCAATACTCATATTACGTGGGAAAGTATAGAAGTGAAATAGTCCCAGAAAATATGATAGATGAACTTGGAGAGAATAATTTTTATGATTTAACAGCAGCTTTGGTATCTTTGCAGGCAGAAGTACTAGGTCAGCTGAAGTTAAATAATTTGGCTCTTACTGGAGATTTTATTCAGTATAGAGGTTCGATGATTAATTGGAGTCCAATCGGTCGAAACGCAAATACATTACAAAGAAAAGAATTTGTTAAATATGATCTTAGAACAAATTTTCGTAATGTATACAAAAGTGTGCTAGAGGGCTGGCTAGTACATAAAAAAATGCAGGATCAAATTACAGTAGCATTAGGTGGTTCAACCTCCTTTGATGTCTATCCAAAAGGATGGGACAAGACTTATGCTATGAGTTGGTTTGCTGCTCCACTAGCTGGTAAAGAATATCAGTGTTGGTTTATTGGTGATAAGTGCCAGCCCGGGGGTAATGACTACCATTTATATGAATTGTTAGAACCTCATGGTCGAGGTTTTGAAACAAAGAACCCTGAAGAGACTATCGAAATCGTAAAAAATATTTTATCAATTTTAAGCCCCGATAGCTCAGCTGGATAGAGCAACGGCCTTCTAAGCCGTGGGCCGCAGGTTCGAATCCTGCTCGGGGTACCATTCACAACTAGTAAAAGGAACAAACGTGGGTTATCATTATGGAGACTTTTTAGGTCTAGGGAGGAATAATAGAGAAATGACAAGAACGCCTTATGATACAGTTATGGTTAGTGGTGGGTTTGACCCCATCCATATTGGTCATGTAAGAATGATTCAAGATGCTGCAAGAGAATTTGGAAATGTAATTGTGGCAGTAAATTCAGACGATTGGCTTTTGCGTAAAAAAGGGTATGTATTTATGCCTTGGGAAGAGCGCGCCGAAATCGTTAGAGCAATTACGGGAGTGACAAAAGTTGTCGCTTTTGACGATTCTGATAATACGGCCTGCGATGCTATTAGGAAACATCGACCAACATACTTCGCAAACGGAGGAGATCGCACAACTGACAACACCCCAGAGCAAGACGTATGTCAAGAACTCGATATTGAAATGGTATGGGGTGTCGGCGGTGGAAAAATTCAAAGTAGCAGTGATCTAGTAAACGATTCATCAGGCCATTTATTAGATAAGAAACAAAATTGGCCTAACGGAGTATAGAGAGAACTATATACTAGTATGGAATACATGCCAGTATATCAATATATATTTGAAACAGAGTTTGAAAAATATCACTACTATTTTTCATATAATGCGAAACCTGCGGATGTCATGGAAATATGTAGCCAAATTTTTGATGGCAGAGCAGATTTGTATGATATATTTCCTGAACCACATTCTAAAAAGGGAGAGTTAAAAGAACCATTAAAGCTTATAAACAGCCTAGGTAAAGAAATGTATTTACCAACTGGCTTTAATGTTGAAATAATAAGTAAATATCGATTATTGTTTCAATATAATGATGGATAATGATATGCCGCTTTAGCTCAGTTGGTAGAGCAACGGTTTTGTAAACCGTAGGTCAACAGTTCAAGTCTGTTAAGCGGCTCCACATTAAAAAATGATTTTACATCTAAATATAAATGAGACTTTTGTCTCATAAGAGGTGTGAAAATGAAAACATTATTTAGTGTATTACTTATTTGGCTCGCAGCATGCGGACCTGCAGAATTAGAAACTTTAGAAGAGATTGAAAATGAAAAAATTGAAGAAGTTAACACAACAGTGGGTTTTATTCAAACTAGCGATTGTGGATGGATGCTAGGAGAAAAAGCCTGTGATTTTCAACTACCAGATCAAAATGAAGAATTGTGGAGATTATCTTCTGAAGAAGGAGATTTGATTTTACTAGACTTTTCAGCAATGTGGTGCGGACCTTGTAATATGGCGGCACAGACAGTACAGCATGTGCAAGAACTATATGAAGATCGCGGTTTTCAATACGTAACAGTATTGATTGCTGACTCGCAAAATAGCACTGTTGAAAAAGAAGATGTTGATTCATGGAATTTAATGCATTCAATTGAAACAGCGCCAGTCTTGCGCGGTGATAGAGCCATGTTGTACAGTCCAACTGTAACGCATGGCTTTCCTGTTTCTAGTTGGCCAACATTTGTTCTTATTGATCGTGCTGGAAATGTTGTTTATGGACTACACGGATATAATGAAGCTTATATCCTTGAAGAAATTGAAGCAAATTTATAAATTTATATGTTAACCTGAAAATATACATAAACTGTAGAATTTACTATGTATAGATGTACAGTTTTGGAGTGATTCTGTAACTGATGAAAAAGAAAAATTATATTCTCGATACAAGCGTTTATTTAACAAACGCAAGAGCAATTTACGACTTTGGAAGAAATGACATTATTATACCTTTAAAGGTATTAGAAGAAGTCGACAAACATAAAAAAAGACAAGACGGTGTTGGCTCACAAGCACGTCAATTTATTCGAATCTTAGATGCACTGAGAGAAAAAGGTTCATTAAGTAAAGGCGTCCGAATTGATACTGGAAAAGGGCTAGTCAAAGTATATGATCGTGGCGCCACAGATGCCTCACTCTTGCCTCCTGACCTAGATCCTAGTGTACCTGACCACATCATCATCGCAACAGCCCTAACAGTAGCTGAACAAGATTCTAGTCGTAAGAGTATTATGGTCTCGCGTGATATTAACATGCGTGTTATCTGCGATTCAATTGGATTAACAGCAGAAGACTACAATGCAGCAAAAGCTGTTGACGATTTAGAAAAACTATATTCTGGATTTGATACTTACCTAGTCGATGATCAAACAATTGATAGGTTCTACTCAGGAGAAGATGTTTTTGTAGAAGAGGATGCACAAGCTCCAGAAAACAAATTCCAACCTAATCAGTATTTATTGTTAGTTTCGAATGCTAACGATAAAAAGACCGCACTAGCAAGATTTATGAATCACAACACAGCATTAAGAAAGGTTGTGCATGATAAACTGCCATCTTGGGGAATTCAATCTAGAAACAAAGAACAGGCATTTGCAATTGATCTTTTAATGGACCCGACGGTAGAGGTTGTTTCTTTAATTGGAAAAGCCGGCTCTGGAAAAACTCTGTGCGCTATTGCTGCTGGAATGGAACAGACACTAGGAACCAGCCTTAAAGCAGGCAAAAATAGTTTATATTCTAGAATGATTGTATCTAGACCAATTATGCCAATGGGTAGAGATATTGGTTTTCTTCCCGGCACAATGGAAGAAAAGATGCATCCATGGCTAATGCCAATTCAAGACAATCTTCAATTTCTCATGGGAAATGATAAGACCATGCTAGAGCAATACACTGAAAAGGGCTTGATTGAGATTGAAGCACTAACTTATATTAGAGGGCGATCAATTTCTAATGCGTATATAATTATTGATGAGGCGCAGAACTTGACTGCGCATGAAATTAAAACAATTATTACTCGCGCCGGCGAGGGCACCAAGATCGTCTTAACAGGAGATATTGAACAGATTGATAATGCTTACACTGACGAAACGTCAAATGGCTTAGCCTATGCTATTGAAAAGTTTAAGTATTATGAAGTTTCGGGCCATATTACACTGCAAAAGGGAGAGCGCTCTAGAGTTGCCACGCTAGCTGCTAAGATTCTATAAGGCAGGAATAGAACATTGGAAATCAAAGTAGCTTTTTATAGAGGCAAAGGAAGTTGGAAAAATAGATTAATTCGATGGTGGACAAAAAGCCCATACAGTCACGCAGAACTGGTAATGCCAGATGATATTACATGGGTGAGTATTTCACCATTTCTCACCGCTACAGTTTCTGCACGCTCAAAATACGAAATAAAAAATTTAAACGATTGGGACTTTATTAGTTTTCAGCTAAGCTGGAGAGAACCAGTCAGAGATTATCAAATTAAGCAACTCAATAATTTTATAGACGACACAAGTGGAGCTAAATACGATTGGACAGGAATGATTTTATCACAAATATTTCCTTATCTAATAAAGCATAGAGATCGATGGTATTGTTCCGAATGGATTGCTCATGCACTTGTAAAAGCTAGAGTAGTAAGTTGGGAAAAGCTGCAGATTTACAGAACACCAAATTTGTCACCCGGCAAACTTTATGAAATATTGAAAGATTATAAACCAAATTATCAATAACATTTAAATAAAAAGTAAATTTTTAATTGACACTGGGTTATAATATGTTATACTTTAATAGGAGTAAAAATATGAATGATCAACCTGAAGCAAAGATTCAATCAATTTCTTTAGAAGAATATCATGCTCATCTAGAAAATGAAGAAGAGTGGGAATCAGGCCCGCTTAAAGACGTATTGTTGGAATATGTTGGCCAATCAAAAGATAGTGAAGAGATTACAGTTGAGATGATTGTAGAAACTATGGCTGATGAGTTTCCTGAGTTTTTGATGGCTGTGGCCGAAGAAAATTGGATTCGTGGATATCGACAAGCTATTCATGACATTGATCAAGGCCAGCGAATGCTAGCTGAACAAGCTGCTGAATCTGGCGAAACAGCAGAAGCCGATGTCTGATTTAGAAAAGCAAGATTTACGAGAGTATGTGAAAAGTTCAGCGGTGCTGTCAGAAAAAAATAGAAGAGAATATACACTGTATGGACATGTTTACGTATATATTCAAGATTTTTTACCTGAACATGTTGATATAGTAAAAGTGCTAGAAATGATCGAAAATACAATTCCTGCACACCTAGTGAACGAAGTAGATACGATCTTTGTTGGTGACTATCAAGAGCTTAACAACGGTTCGTTTACGGCAATGTATGACTCAGGAGCGATTTACGTTTCCAATGAACAGACAGACGAAAGCGATATGGTGGATGACATTATTCATGAGATTGCACACTCGCTGGAACATCCGTATGGTTGGTATATTTACTCAGACGAAATGCTAGAAAAGGAATTTCTACGAAAAAGAATGCAAGCATTTGAAGTATTATATGGACATGAATACGTTGAAAAAAAGCATCGAAATATGTTTATGAACGTAGAATATGATAAAAAACTTGATGATTTCTTGCATAAAACTGTAGGATATGATAAGCTATTACATCTATTAATGGGAATTTTTATTACGCCATATGCAGCAACATCGTTAAGAGAGTACTTTGCTACAGGCTTAGAAGATTATTTTATTAATGATAGGGCATACCTAAAAAAAGTTTGCCCAATATTGTATACTAAGATTAATAAACTTACAAAAGGAGATTACGATGAGTAATAACAAATATGATTTTGTTCAAGCAAGCGTTGAAGATAATAAAAACGGAACAGTAACAGTAACGGCAAAGGTGCCAGCGTGCAATCCTAGGAAAAACATTCCAATGATTCGTTATGATGCCGATGATGCATTTGCGTTTGCTCAAAAAGTGTTTGGTGAAAACTTAGGTGCGATGGTTGGCAGTAATACGGTCTTGGAAAATCGTCGATATCCCGATAGACTGCACGGAGAGTGGGTGTTTGAACTCAATAAGCCGTCCTCTACCACTACTAGTAAGCCGAAAACAGCCACTCGTCGTCGACGTACCCGACGAACTACTAAAAAAAGCACTGCACAGTAGAGAATTAAATGAAGCCTCACATTTCTTTTAGTGAACTTAAAGATTGGAACACTTGCCCCTTCTATCACAAGCTTAAGCATGTTGAAGGACTCAAGGGTTTCGTTGGAAACGAATATACAGCTTTCGGCACTGCAATTCATACTATTTGCGAAAACAAGCTGTTACAAAAACAGTCCGATGAACAGTTATTCCTGTCAGAATTTGAAAAACAAATTAAAATCCTAGAAGATGATAGTGTAGAACTAAGGTCCGAGTTGGTAAATACTCTTCGTGGACAAGCAGCTAAAATTATTCCCCTAATTCAGCCTGCACTAGAGAAATATTTTAACGAGGGATATGAGGTTTTAGAAACCGAAGAACAACTAATGGTTCAGATTCCTGAACAGGATAAAAAATTTAAAGGGTTTATTGATGCAGTTTTTAGAACGCCAGATGGTAAAATACATATCGTGGATTGGAAATCCTGTTCTTGGGGATGGGACGCTCGTAAGCGTTCTGATCCTATGGTTGTATATCAGCTTGTCCTCTACAAGCATTTTTACGCGCTAAAGCACAATATTGATCCAAAACAGATCGAGACACACTTTGCACTACTAAAAAGAACAGCAAAAAACAACAATGTAGAATTTTTTCGAGTTACATCTGGCCCCAAAAGAGTAGACAATGCACTAAAACTTTTGAAAAATGCATTGTATAATATTGCTAGTAAAAGATATATGAAAAATAAATTGTCATGCACAAGGTGTGATTTTCACAAAACACACCATTGTCCTTGACATTGGAGTAAAAATTGAAATTAAAAACTGATAAAAAAACTATTGTAACACTGTCGGACCATCCACTAAGTCCCTCTGGAGTTGGCACGCAGACAAAATATGTAATGGAAGCATTGCTGCAAACAGGCAAATATAGGATCATATCTTTTGGCGGAGCTATTAAGCACTCTGATTATACTCCCAAGATGGTTGAGCCATACGGAGAAGATTGGATAATCCACCCAGTAGATGGATATGGAAATCAAGAAATGATTCGTTCTGTGTTAAGAACAGAGCGTCCTGATATTTTATGGTTTATGACAGATCCTAGATTTTGGCCATGGCTGTGGGAAATGGAAGATGAAATTAGATCGGTATGTCCAATGGTTTACTATCACGTCTGGGACAACTACCCTTACCCAGACTTTAATGCAAAATGGTATAACTCTACAGATGTAATTGCTTGTATCTCAAAGTTAACACATGACATTGTTCAAACGGTAGCACCAGATGTAGAATCTCATTATTTACCACACGCGGTACAATCTCAAATTTTTAAGCCACTTGACTCAAACGATGTTAAGGAATTTTCAAAGGCACTTTTAAATGATGGAGATAAGCTAGAGGATAAGGTAACTTTCTTTTGGAACAACAGGAACGCTCGTCGCAAACAGAGCGGTTCTTTGATTTATTGGTTTAACGATTTTCTAGATAGGGTTGGTAGAGATAAGGCAAGGTTGATTATG
>CEOW01023418.1_pt1 | contig 14040 bp, 20 predicted proteins | sample 530621 | NCBI WGS metagenome assembly CEOW01 (sample SAMEA2620734, study PRJEB7988) | marine metagenome | isolation source: saline water (ENVO:00002010), including | reverse complement strand
AGCTCAGTATCTGTTACAGTAGGAAATCCTGGTGGTGGCACAAACTACTCAGGTTGTGGAGGTAACGGTAACTCATCTAGTTTTGGTGGTTACTGCTCAGCAGGTGGTGGAGTTGGTGCAAACTGCTCTCAACAACACTCAGGTGGATATGGAGGTAACGGCTCAGGTGGTAACCTAAACGTCCACGGTGGTGGAGGTAATGGTCATGGATCTCATCACTCATATGGTAACCACTCAGGTGGTAGATCATACTATGGTGGATCGCAACCCAGCTCACACAGACAAAGTAACTATTCTCATAGACACGAAGGTCATAGTGCATGGGGAGCAGGTGGTAATGGATCACAGCACAGTAACAGAGGTGCATCTGGACGTGTAGGTGTTGTGGTAGTCCACGAATATTATGGCTAAATAACTAAGATTCTTTCAGAAAACCAATGAAAAAAGCAATTATCCACGGTGAGTCTGGAATGATCACCGACATTTGTGAAGACGGTGACGAGTTTCAAATCTACGATGGTGCTGATGCTACTATGAAGTGGATGGAAGTCCCTGACGACACAACCAACGAGCACCGTATGGTTAATGGTGTTATCTACCCAAGAGCAGAGCTAGAAAATCAGGCAGAAGCATACCTTGTTGCACGCACGATTGCCTATGGTTCTGTGGGTGAGCAGTTGGACATGATTTACAAAGACCAACTAGATGGTGGCACAAGATTTAAAGATCATGTTGCAGCAGTAAAAGCAAACGTGCCTAGTCCAAGTAGTGCACCTGCATTCACAGAGGATGTTAAGAAAATTCAAGTAGAAGGACGTATGGCATGGGAGCCATATCCTAGTTAATGTGCTATAATTTATAGTATGAAAATTTATATTATTGGTGGTGGGTCATCTGGTTGGATGACAGCAACCACAATGCTGACAAAATTTCCAGACGCAGACATCACAGTCGTAGAGTCACCTAGTAAACCCCCTGTGGGTGTAGGAGAGTCTACGACTCAGTATTTTAGGATCTGGGCAGATTATGTAGGACTCAAAGATGAGGACTGGATGGTGGCATGTGATGCCACATATAAGATTAGTGTAAGATTTAGTAATTTTCATGATGTGGACGACACACCATGGCAATATCCATTTGGATCGCCAAATTATAATTTGGCACACCCTGATGTCTGGTTTTGGAATCAATATAAGAAAGGATGGAGTAATGATAAATTTGCCAGAGATTATTGGATAGCAGCAGAATGTGCAGAGCATAACCTGTTACCTATCAAGGATCCTAATTTTAAAATCAAAAAGAATACTGGATTTCACTTTGATGCTGTAAAATTCGCTGAGTGGTTACGAGACAATAAATGCCAGAGTGTCAAGCGTATTATTGGCACAGTAGATGATTTTGAGAGGGTAGGAGACGATATAAAATATCTGTGGATAGATGAGAAACAACACGAAGCAGATTTATATTTTGATTGCACAGGATTTACATCTCTACTCAACAATTCTGAGTGGTTAGATTATAGTGACTGGTTGCCAAATGATACAGCATGGGTCACACGTTTAGAATATAAAGATAAACAAGAGGAATTAAAATCATATACACAGTGCACAGCATTGAGTAGTGGTTGGGTCTGGACAGTGCCCACATTTGCCCGTATTGGGACGGGATATGTATTCTCTAGTAAGTATCAGGATCATCAAAGTGCACTAAAAGAGTTTGCATCTTTCCTTAAATATGATACTGAAGAGTTTAGAAAGATACATTTTAAGACAGGAAGAAAGAAAGAGATATGGTGTGGTAATGTGGTGTCTATTGGATTGTCTGGTGGTTTCATCGAACCATTAGAATCTAATGGATTGTTGTCGGTGCATGAATTCCTACTCAAATTCTGTAGGATGTGGAAACCGCACACCACTCAAATGATGAGGGATACATATAACAAGGCAGTAGCATTTGCATTCGATGGTTTTGCTTCTTTTGTTGCTCTTCATTATGCTCTTACACAGCGTCATGACTCAGATTACTGGAAAGCGGTATCGCAAATAAGATATCCTGATGGTAATATGATTGAGGCAGCGAAGATCACAATGCTAGAGGAGTCACATAATTTTGGTAATAAACTAAATTGGCAAAATGCTGATGGAGACTCACTCTATTGTGTGATGGCAGGTCATGGATGGAATCCATTTACTGATGTTATTGAAAGTGAGATCCTATTTCATGGTGGAATTCCTGAGGACTCACACCTCAACAGTTGGACACACGAGTGGAATCATGCTAGACTAGGAGTCAATCCGTTAGATTATTACAATAGGACATTGTATGCAGTATAAGTCATTTTGTATTGTGGGTGGTGGGTCATCTGGATGGATGGCAGCTGCAACTATGCAGAAAGCATTCCCAAATGCTGAGGTAACCCTGATCCAACCTAAAGGCAGAGATATTATTGGAGTAGGAGAATCTACACTCGGACATATTAATAGGTTTTTTAGATTTCTTGGCATCAAAGACAAGGAGTGGATGCCATATTGCAATGCTACTTACAAGTCATCGATTGCATTTAAAAACTTTAGAGAGAATAACGGAGAGAGGTTTCAATATCCATTTGGACGCATAGATCACAACGATTATCGTAGTGATTATATGACATTCTTTGAGTTGCAAGTAAAGTATCCACACTTGTATCCACCCGAAGAGTTTGCACGTTTCTTTAATCCAAATACTATTCTATCAGAGCAGAATAAACTCTCACCACAATATATTTCAGAAGAAATGCGTAACTGGAATATGGAGCAGGATACTGCATACCATATGGATAGTGAGAAGTTTGGTGAGTTTCTACGCAAAAAGTTTAAGAAGGTCAAAGTATATGAGGGTATCGTAGGTAGTTGTAGTAAAGATGCAACAGGACATATCACGTCAGTAAATATCACAGAGGGATGGGATGAAGGTCTGATGATTGAAGCAGACCTATACATTGACTGCACAGGTTTTAAATCTCTGATCCTAGAAGGTATGATGGGATCTAAGTTTATCTCATTTAATGATGTGTTATTCAACGACATGGCAATGACTGCTAGGGTTGAATATACGGATCGTAAAAATCAGATGGACAATTACACAGATTGTGTAGCAATGTCTAATGGATGGTGTTATAACATTCCACTATGGAATAGAGTAGGAGCAGGATATGTATTCAGTAAAAAATATATTGACCCTGACATTGCACACGAAGAGTTTGTAAGTTATCTGGCAAAACGATATTCGCCCAAAGTTGCCGACAATGCTGACTATCGCCTGATTAGTATCAGACATGGCAAACGTGAGAAAGCGTGGGTCAAGAATGTTGTAGGTATTGGACTAGCATATGGTTTCTTGGAGCCACTAGAATCTACTGGTCTGATGACTACACATGAGAATCTGTTGTATCTGGTGGACTCACTCAAACGTCGTGGTAACGTAACTAAGATTGATATTGACAGTTATAACTATACTGTCGATCATGCCATTGAGTCTATGAAATACTTTATTGGCATGCATTATGTGTTGTCACAACGTGAAGACACGAAGTATTGGAGGGATGCTACTCAAAATACTGCACTATTCAGTAATCATGACCTGACACAGTATATGAATGATTGCCTTGGATGGCATTCTATGCTAGAATCACGAAGGGAATATTTTCAACTGTATGAAGGTCTGAGAAAGAATTTCTGGTCAGCAGATAAATTTGATGGTCTCGTATATATTGCAGCTGGTATGGGATTCCGTCCTATCAACGAGCATAGTGTTGCTGAAGCACATCATATATACCCACTCAGAAAGGGTGAGGTGGAGCAAGTGCACAAAGATTGGCAACGTGATCGTGAAGCAATATATAATTCAGTAAAACAATTACCAACTCAGTATGAGTATCTAAGAGGATACATTTATGGTCAGGACGATGTGGAAGAAGATCAAGGGTAAATTCCAGAAACCTTGGATAAGATTTTATTCAATGGATGCAGGAGTTGCCGAATTTTTCCCACTATACCCATCACAAAAGTTGAAACGTCAATGGCGAATCAATACATTAAAAGAGCAATACCAAAACAAGAGTGATTGCCCTGTATTGGCACTAAAAGAGACATTCGACAACCTAAAAATGAAAGACAATGGTATCAAGGAGCATGCAGCCACATGCCCTGCTATCACTGCGATCATGGATAGTGGATGGATTTTGCCTGCACCTGCCGACTTTGCAATTAGACCAGACCCAGAGAAAGGCACATTTCAATGGGTGACACGTCAGTTGTTTGTTGGTGGTAAGTATGTCACGTCTCACATTGAGAGACAGACTGATGGTATGCGTGATCTAGTTAATAAAGCACAACCTACCTTAGGGCAGGTAGTTAAACTAGAGACCCCTTGGAGGGTCATGGCACACCCTGATATTGTGATTTTGCAGATCCCAGTATCATATAGTGATGACAAACGATTTAGTGCACCAACAGGGATCGTAGATCCGTCATACTCATATGAGATCAATGTGCAACTGTTTTGGCATGCAATGGAGGGAGACCACATTGTTGAAGCAGGGACACCATTGTGTCAATGGATTCCCATCCCACGCAAGTGGTTAGACACAAAAGAGTTTAATGTCATCATCGAAACTGCAAACGATGAGGATTACAAAGCGGAAAGAATGATGGATTATCTCAAAACTAAATCGTTTATTGAGAATACCAAATTAAATGACCGTATTAAAGATCACATGAAGATTAACTCACTAAATAAAAACCTAGAGAGGTTCGATTAATGGAAGCAAACAATCTCAGTAGTCAAACTACAGAAGAAATTAAAATTGACGAGTTGGCAGGTGTCTCTCGTGAAGAAGAGCGTGGCATTATGTGTGATGAGGATGGTAATCCTGTTAAACTCACCTTTGACCAGCTAGTGCAAGACTTTTGCGATCAGCATAAGGAAGCAACTGAAGAGTATCAGAAAATGAGCGAAGCACTAGACAATATGTCTTACTCATCTACTGTTACTCGTGTATCTCTTGAAGGACTACAAGAGAAGAAAGATAAACTTAATAAACTGCAAGGAGCGGTAGAGGCACTCTATCTCTTTAAAATGCATGTTGACCCTAACATTACTGACAAGGAATTTACCTTTGAGGACTAAATGATTAAATGTGATTATTGGTTTCCTCGTGGCATTTGGCACAAGGAAAATTGTGGATTAGATACTGATCATTTTAACGAATTTGCTACGGTGCATCGTGGAGCGATGTCAGGTAGAAAAGCATCTAACGAAGGTGGTTTCCAGTCAAATGACTGGGGTAGTGAAAGAATGCATACCATACCACCATTGAAATATCTCTCAGAGCAAATCTATGAGGTTGTTGATGTAGCGTGCCAAGATCTAGGTTTTAGAGATTACGCTATGTTGATAACAAATGGTTGGTTAAACATAAATGGGCCTGGTGATCTCAATCATGTGCATTCACATCCTGGTGCAATCTTTGGTGGAGTATATTACTCAAAAGTGCCCGAGAAGTCAGGTGACATCACGTTTATGCGTCCTTTTGATGAGTTGCATAAGTTTAAATCATGGGGTGTAGGACATAACTATCAACATGGTTTGAATCCACTCAACTATGAGATTGCATCATACAAACCTGAGGTCGATCAGTTGATTATTTTCCCTGCAGACATGCTACATCAAGTAGCAGCAAACAAAAGTAGTGAGGAAAGAATCTCTTACTCATTTAACGTGACACTATACTCACAGCATATTAATTATGGTAGTATCCAGAAGTCTATCGAATCTATTAACGACAACCTATCTGAATCGACTGACTGATACAATGACATCAAGGGGTTTCCCTTGGTATTTTCTACCACATGACGTAACATTTGGTAGTGGTTATAATTATCAATTTGGTAATATTAATCTCAATACTGATGATGTTGATCTAAAGTCAGAACCTAAACGCACAAGTGTTGGATGGACACATGTGTTGTTTCATGATGGACAACCAGTCTCACAATATTATGATCTCTTTATTCCTATTGTAGATCATATACAGGACAGGTTAGGACGTGGGACATTTGAGTTGTTTAGACTCAGGTTAGCAATGCTACATCATAATCATTTTGTGGAGGATTTCAACACACCACACACAGATCATGACAGTAAGCATATGACTGGTATATATTATTTCCACGATAGTGATGGAGATACTATTCTATTCGATCAATGTGATGACCCAAATGGTGATGTCAATAGACGTATCAATGAGATATTCACACAGGATTACACGATAGCAGAGAGAGTCAAACCAGAGAAGAATAAGTTTGTATTGTTTGATGGTAATAGATTTCATGCATCATCTAATCCTAAGATCAATCAGTATAGAATCGTGTTGAATTTTAATTTCCGAGGGATGCCTGATGACATTCTTACTTCCCCTTAAACTATTTGATAGAAACTGGGATCTCGATGTGCCATATTATTATGAGCAAGTCATCGATGAGAAAGAGTGCAATGACATATGCTCATGGAAAGATGTCGAATATTGCCTTAATATGCCACAATTTTTCGATATCGATGTTGTAAGTAAACATGAGATAAGAAAGATAAACCCACATAAACATCCACGCTCATGGTCACCACATGCATGGGAAGAAAAGAGCGAGTTGTTTCAACTATTCAGAGAGGGACATACATTTATCATTAACAACTATTCTTACAGAAGTGAGAAGGTCATGAAGATGGTAGGTGAGTGGTCACAAATATTCTCAGGTGATAGTCAGTTTCAAATATATTGTGGTAAAGGCAAGTCAAATAGTTTCTATATACATGAGGACTTGCCTAATAATTTCATCGTGCAATTAAAAGGCAAGACACATTGGAAAGTATATAATGAAAGAAGGGCAACGTTTGTCGCACAGGGAGATCCTGGCGATGCTATGATAGACTATGATAGTTTCACACCTGCTATAGATGTTGTGCTAAATGCAGGTGATGCCCTATACATCCCACCAAGATGTTATCATCAAGCACAACCGTCAGAAGAGAGAATATCCTTGAGTATTCCAGTACATCATTATTCTTTATATCATGCTCACAGCATTACCAGACCAGTCGATTGGCGATGGTTTAGAATCAGTTAATCCTTATCCTTTTATCTTTAGATCACAGTATAATCTCTCAGATATATGGAAGGATATTAAAAAGGAGACAGATATATTTCTAGACTTTATCGAGAGTCCAGAGTCTAACTATCTAAACTCAGCACTAGAAGAGGGTGGAGTATCGTCAGTTGGTAGATGCCGACATGACCCACCACACGGATGGCAATGTTTTGATGACTTGACTAACAACCACATCCCTAGTGTTGTAGATAGGATATGGGATATGTGGTCACTTAAAGGTGTCTATCGTAATATGTCAGAGAGTTGGATTAATAGACATCCACCCAAGGCAACAACGTTAGAGCATCATCATCACAATGTGCAGGTGGGAGTTTGTGCATACTTAGATGTGCCAGAAGGTAGTGGTAACCTAGAAATTCTCAATCCTTTGCATACATTTAAGTATGCAGAACCTGTTGACGATGGTTATGAATTACCTAGACAGGATCATTGGATCCAAATTCCAGTAAAGACAAATGATGTATTATATTTTCCTGGTTGGTTGAAGCATAGGACAGGCAGAAACAATAGTGATAGCAATAGATATGTGATGACTATGAATATCACAGCATATCAAATGACTAACATTGACAGAGGATATGATGAGTTTAACAACACCATTGGATTTATTGAATGAAGCACCCTCTAATTAAAATATATGATACTGACATACTTGACGATGATATTTGTCGGCAAGCAATAGAGTTACCTTATTATCATGGCAGACAAGATTTGCCACAAACTAATCTTGAGAAAGTAGATCTTAGAGGGACATACTATACACATGATTTCTATAGTGTAGATCATCATGGAAGCAAACCTTTTGATCAATGCTCAGGACATCATCTATATCAATGGGTGTTAGACAGACTCGAAAATTGCTCACATGTGCCCGTGCCCCCACGGGAGACATTATACTCAGCATATATGAATGTGTTGAAACATGGTGATGCACCCAGAATCCATTGTGATGCACCATACTGGTGTGATAATCAATGCACTATGATTGTCTATATGAATCAGTTTTGGATACCTAACTATGGTGGAGAAACTATATTCTATGATCACGAGTTAGATATCGTCCACGCAGTAGTGCCAAAACCTGGCAGAGTGGTCATTTTCGATGGTAGAATCCCACACTCAGGACGCACACCCACACCATATTTCTTGTGGAATAGATATATGATGGCATTCAAGTTTATGGGTATTGAGCAACGCAATGAATTGTTAGATGTTGCTAGTAAACTTAAGCACCCATACACAGAGGATGATCTAGGAGTAGCAGGACTCAATCCTAAAAAGGTTAAAGAGTTGATGTATGAGCAAACGCTGTTATATTGGACAAAGTAAAAATGGTATCGTTATAATAAATACAAATAACGATGGAGATCAACGTGTTTGCAAAAGATGCCATACTAACTGATCACGAGAAGAATCTCGTTAGAAAGTGTTTATTCCTCTACCAGTCTAAGATGTGGAGAGAATACAATGGTGTTTCAACTGTTGACCGTGATACTATCTCTCAGATTATTGAAAAGTTACACTTGAAACATGACTATCCCACTTATCATAAGTAATGCAGATAGGGTTGAATTACGAAACATTATGAAACACCTAGAAGTTGGACGCAAAGCAAAGTATGATGGTCTAGAAGGCACTATCGAATTTGTTAGTGATGACTACATCACTATTTGTGTATCCACTAAACCTAATCCCGAAGGGTCACGACAACCTATGAATAAGTGTTGTATTTGTGTATATCCAAATGAGTGGGGTAATGTTGAAGTAGAAGCAATTAAACAATATGGTAAATCATATAAAGGAAAGATAGATGATCATCCTGGAAATGATATGTTACCAGAGGTTGACAAGAGATAATTATATGCTATTATATTAAAGGCGAAACAACATTCTTTATTATGTTTGTTTCGTCCCACCATTGTGACAATCGAATAACTGACCTAGGGGTGCACAGCACCCCATTTTTATGTTATAATACGTCTAACGACACGAATACATTGATCACACTTCGCCCACATCAGCAACGAGCACTCGATGCTATGAGCACAGCAGACAAGGGTCAGATCATCGTCCCAACAGGCGGTGGTAAGACATTTATTATGATACAGCATGCTAAGAAACTATTAGAGACACCTAACATGTATCTCAATAGACCTAAGCATATTGTTGTAGTAGCACCTCGTATCTTACTTGCTCAACAGTTGTGTGATGATTTCATGGAGCAAGTTAAAGGTCGTGTATGTCATGCTCACTCAGGTGAGACACATTATTACAGCACAACCAAGGCACTAGAGATTGCTAATTTTGTTGAGGGTTGCCGTGCTCTACATGAGAATGCAATTATATTTACAACATATCATTCACTACATCGTGTATTGGAGTCTGATATTCCTATTGATGCTATCTATTTTGATGAAGCACACAATAGTGTAACACGTCAGTTTTTCCCTAAAGCAATGGAGTCAAGTAAAGTTGCAGATAAATGTTATTTTTTCACAGCGACACCACGCACAGCAAGAAAGAATGAAGGCATTCATACTAGAGGTATGAATAACAAATTTGTTTATGGTGATGTATTGGAGTCAGTCCCTGCACCAGAATTGATTGCTAACGGTAGTATTGTGTCACCTACTATCGTCCCATTTACTACTGAAATGGATTTGGATAGAGATACAATGCATGAGACACAAACAAGGACAGTTATCAATGTGCTAGACACACTTGATGAGGAGTCAGCATCTAAGGTGTTGATTGCAGTCCCATCTAGTCGTATCCTCGGCAACATGATCGGTCACACTACTCTATTGTCTCAGTTGAGACTCAGAGGTTATGACTATCTACATGTCACATCTAAATATGGTGCATATATTAATGACAAGAAAGTAAACAGAGAAGAGTTTATGACAACTCTATCTGAGTGGGGTAAGGATAACAACAAGAAATTTGTTGTTATGCACTATTCTATTCTATCTGAGGGTATCAACGTCCACGGTCTGACCCATTGCATTCTATTGAGAAATCTCAATGTTGTATCAATGGCACAAACTATTGGTCGTGTGATTCGTATGCATAAGGATGACACTAAAGCGATCGCTGAAGGTCGTATTCCTGCAGGTGCATGTCAGTTTTATAGAAAACCAACTGGTTACTTGACAGTCCCTATCCATAACAATTATGGTAATGCAGTTGTCAAGAGACTACAGAGAGTAGTCGATGAGATTTTTGTAAAGGGTGTTGCACCCACATCTATTGTTTAATTATGAAAAGGTATCAAATCAAATCTAAATGGTATTACATTTTTTGGGGTGTTGCAACTCTTAGTGTTGTAGCAGGTCAGATCTATGTTGGTAGTGGTTACAGGCATATGAGTAGGACACTTGAGAAACTGACCACTACATTGCACTACCGTCTTTATTGACGCTATAATAAGATCAATCAGACAAATACAATGAAACTCAGACCCCAAGCAGACAACATCCAACTCGCTGAAGCACTTAAGCGTATCGTCCCTAAAGCAGTCAAGTTGACTTCAGACCGTGTTGCTAAAGCACTACACATTTGTAGTGGTGGTAAGAAGTCTAACCTAGATACATTCTTTGGTGAGGACAATACAGTTGACAAAACTAAATTTCTTGCAAACATCTTTAACCCTGCTCTTGAGGACTCAGCAGTAGATTTGGGTGTTGATTACATTAGTGAGGAGACAGTTGGTTACGATGCTCTACTCTTAGAGCAAGAGATCGAAAACAAAATGTCACTCGGTAGTAGCACATCATCATTCGCTACTGGTAACAATCACAGTAAGACCAAGGTTGATAAGATCTTTTGTGTTAAGTTGACACAAAAAGAGAATGGATTTCCTGAGGTGTTTGCATGTCTAGTTGACTTGTCACTTGCTATGAATCCTGCTACTGGTTGGACTGACTCAGTTACTAAGACTGGTAAAAACAACAACGGATTTTCTACTCTTAGAGTGCACAATGAAGATCTTATTTGTATCACACCTATCTACGGTAGTGTAAGAAGGACACAGAAATTTATCCACACAGTTTATGAAACTATCGCTTAATGATACCTATCACATGAGTTGTATCGATGGTATGCAACTCATGGATAAAGAAAGTGTTGATCTCGTCGTAACGTCACCGCCTTACGACGATTTACGCACATATAATGATAGTAGCAAGTGGGATTTTAATGTCTTTAAGGATGTTGCTACTGGTCTGGTCAGAGTGTTAAAGGAAGGTGGTGTAATAATGTGGAATGTAAACGATGCGACAATAAAAGGATCCGAGACTGGATCTAGTTTTCGTCAATGTTTACATTTTATGGATTTAGGGTTGAGACTTCACGACACAATGATATATGAGAAAACAGGCACAGCATTCGCTAGTGGAGTCAAGTCAGTAAGATATACTCAAGTATTTGAGTATTGTTTCATACTATCTAAAGGACGTCCCAAAACTATTAATCTTATTCAAGATAAGAAAAACAAGTGGGCAGGCATCACATCATGGGGTAATGCTACATCACGCAAAAAGGATGGCACTACACATGACCCTAATCGTAAGAGTAATGCGATTAAAGAGTGGGGAGTAAGGACAAACATATGGAGAATTAAAAATAGTGGTGGATTTGGACAATCGTCTAAAGCATCATATAAACATCCTGCTACAATGCCTGAGGAGTTGGCACGAGGTCACATTAAAACGTGGTCTAGTGTCAATGATGTAGTGCTAGACCCATTTATGGGTGCAGGCACAACCGCTCAGGTATCAGTAGAGGAGAATAGACAATTTATTGGTTTTGAGATCGATGAAACATATCATAAAATGTGCATCGATAGACTCAGACCATTTAAAGACAACTTACTTACAAGACTAGACTATGCTTAAAAATAGAGCATTAGTTGTGCCTAAAAGTAATAAGGCACAACAGATATTTACCAAATATCTCAACAATAAGAATGAGGTTATTGTTGAGCATATTAGAGGTAATAGGGTGTTTTGCTCAGCACCTGACTATCCTGACTTTTGGTTTTGGGTTGACCGACTAGAAGGTGGGGATGATAATTGGCAAATTCAATTACTTAATGATAGACTATGATCTCACTTCCTAATTACTTCACCGAGACCAGTAGTGCCCCATATGATAGGCATTGCTATAAGGTTATTTGCAAAGATAATTCCACTAAAGTGTTGGATTCATGGCAAGAAATCCAAGAGTTATGGTGGAATAAAAAGATTCTTATAGATAGAATTGAAGTAATTGATAGACCTAAATCTAAAGGAGGGAGTGGTTTTGGTTGAAGTTGTTAGTGGTCTTTTTCCTGACTGGATGGTAGATAGTGTTGCCAACAGATTAGTTGAATATCCTGTTAGATGGACTAATAGTCCCTATGCCTGCTATGAGAATGCACGATTCTTTGGCACTATGGTAGTGCAAGATGGTGTATTTGTGGGTAGTGAGGATGAATGGTTTATCAAATATTTTAATGCACTCATGGAGCATCGATTACATGCTAAAACTATGAGGACACTATTGAATATGCAATTTGATAATATGCAGTCACAAATCCATAATGATGGTGACATGCCTAATCTTATCTCAGTTGTATATCATGCAGCTGGTGAATCAGGTGATACTGTATTCTACAATAATGCAAACGAAGAAATAGAGAGAGTGCCATTTCATATGGGACAAACTTTAATTTTCCCATCGCATATGTATCACATGGGACTACCACCTGACGATGGCATACGAGTGTCACTCGGGTCAATCTATTGTATGACAGATCAAGTAGTGGCACAAGACCCTACCATACATAGGTTAAGTGCCATATAATATAGAGGTTAAACAAACACACATGCAAATTCCAACATACGATTTCCCACATTCACCTATTCTATGGTTAGGTTTTTTGGGTATTGCAGTAGCACTAGTGACTGTTTACACAGTTAATAAGGCATACTTCAATTCGCCATTTAACAAATGAGGATTATTGATGATTTCGTCCCTAGTGTTATTCAACAAGAGATTCATGATCTTTTATTGAGTGACACTTTTTCGTGGTCATACTGTCGTAGGATAGTATCAACTGACCCCGATTCGAGATCACAAATGGTGCATATGTTTTATAATAATGGATTTCCACAATCTGACTTTTGTCAAGATAGGGCAATGCAACCATTATTGTATAACTTAAATGCATGTGCACTCATTAAGATTAAAGCAAACTTGCAACTTCGCTCGCAAGTGCCCACGTCATCACACCCACATACAGATCATAAATTTCCTAACGCTTTAACTGGAATTTACTATGTTAATAGTAATGATGGTTATACGATGGTAGGAGACCAAAAAGTAGAGTCTGTTAAGGGTAGGATGGTTATATTTCCATCCGAGACAATTCACTATGGCACATCATCCACTCAGGATAGATGTGTAATCAACTTTAATTACTTTCCCCAGTCATGAATACCATTGAATTCGCACTCTCATCAATGAGATATACCTACATGACAAATATTAAACGACATGTAGATGACTCAAATATTGGTAATAGCGATGCTATTTTCAATGAATACATTATTAACAATGAAGATCCCGAGGATAGTAGTTACGAATGGATGTATCTAGAGGACTTAAATGCAGACAACAACAACCTACCACATTTACTTTAAAGGTCAAGTTATCTTTAAAAACTTAGATCAGGATGAATTCGATACCATATGGAAGAGAATTTATCGATCTTATCATACTGACGATATTTCATATTGCAGTATTCAAGATAACCCTATCGACCAATTAGAGGAAGCATCCTACTAAAATGAGACCA
>CEOW01058901.1_pt1 | contig 14066 bp, 9 predicted proteins | sample 530621 | NCBI WGS metagenome assembly CEOW01 (sample SAMEA2620734, study PRJEB7988) | marine metagenome | isolation source: saline water (ENVO:00002010), including | reverse complement strand
ACTTTGTCAGCATCGAAATAATTTGCATTTTTAGACTCTTTAAATGAAATATTTTCGATAATATTATCTTTATAAGCTCTTTTAAGTTGATCATAGCCTTTGGATCCAACTGTAATAATCTTTAATTCTTTACCGCTATCAGATAACTTTTGAAAATATGATTTAGCTTTTTTAATAATATTTGAATTAAATCCACCACAAAGCCCTCTATCTGCTGTCATAACTACACAAAGATGAACTTTATCTTCACCTGTTCCTGCCAACAATTTTGGAGCATTTTCTTTATCAGAAATACCACTTGAAAGATTTAAGATTATATTATTCATTTTTTGAGAATAAGGTCTTCCTCTTTCTGCGCTTTCTTGTGCTCTTCTAAGCTTAGCCGCCGCGACCATTTTCATAGCTTTGGTTATTTTTTGCGTTGACTTAACGCTTGATATTCTTTTTTTTAAATCGTCTAAACTTGCCATTTTTTAAGAACTAAAATTTTTTTTAAGATCTAGAATTAATTCAGTTAATGTTTTTTCAATATCTTCCTCAAGTTTTCCAGAAGAAATAATTGAATCGATTATTTCTGGTTTTTCTGATCTACATTTCTCGATTATTTTTGCTTCAAAGCTCGCAATATCTTTTTGTTCAATATCGTCTAAGTGACCTTTAACACCACAGAATACAGATATTACTTGCTCTGCAACTGTCATAGGTGAATATTGTTTTTGTTTTAATAGTTCAGTTAGTTTTGCACCTCTATTTAATAATTTTTGTGTAGAGGCATCTAAATCTGATCCAAATTGTGCAAAAGCTGCCATCTCTCTATATTGAGCCAATTCAAGCTTCATTGATCCTGAAACCTTCTTCATAGCTTTGGTTTGAGCTGAAGATCCTACCCTAGATACTGACAAACCGACATTAATTGCAGGTCTAATTCCTTGGTTAAATAGCTCAGTTTCAAGGAATATTTGCCCATCAGTAATTGATATAACATTTGTTGGTATGAATGCAGAAACATCACCTCCTTGAGTCTCTATAATTGGAAGTGCTGTTAAAGATCCACCACCATGATCATCACTTAATTTTGCTGCTCTTTCAAGTAATCTACTATGCAAATAAAATACGTCCCCTGGATAGGCTTCTCTTCCTGGAGGTCTTCTTAAAAGTAATGACATTTGTCTATATGCAACTGCTTGTTTTGACAGATCATCATAAATAATTAAAGCGTGCATACCATTGTCTCTAAAATATTCTCCCATCGCGCATCCAGTATATGGTGCTAAGAATTGAAGTGGAGCTGCATCTGATGCAGTTGCTGCAACAATAGTTGTATATTCCATTGCTCCGGCTTCTTCTAAAGTTTTTTCAATTTGTCTTACTGTTGATCTCTTTTGACCAATTGCAACATAAACACAATATAATTTTTGTTTTTCGTCACCTGATTCATTTATTTTTTTTTGATTTATGATTGCATCAATAGCAACAGCTGTTTTACCGGTTTGTCTATCACCGATGATTAATTCCCTTTGCCCTCTTCCAATTGGAACCAAACTGTCGATTGATTTTAATCCTGTTTGCATAGGTTCGCTAACAGATTTACGTGGAATAATTCCTGGTGCCTTAACTTCTACCCTGCTTCTTTTAATTCCTTTATCTAAAGCACCTTTACCATCTATTGGATTTCCTAAACCATCCACAACTCTACCTAATAATTCTTTTCCTACTGGAGTATCAACAATAGCACCAGTTCTCTTAACTGTGTCGCCCTCTTTAACAGCTCTATCATCTCCAAAAATTACAACACCAACATTTTCACTTTCTAGATTTAAAGCCATTCCTTTTGATCCATCTGAAAATTCTACCATTTCTCCAGCTTGAACATTATCCAAGCCGTAGATTCTAGCAATTCCATCTCCAACAGATAATACCTGACCTACTTCAGAAACTTCTGCCTTGTCTCCAAATTGTTTTATTTGTTCTTTTAATATCTTTGTTACTTCTGAAGGATTTATTTCCATTTATGCCTCTATCATTTGTTTTTCAATTTGTTGTAATTTATTTTTTATGGAGGTATCGACCATAGTACTACCCACTTTTAGGACTAAACCGCCTATTAAACTTGGATCATGCTTATAGTTTAATTTTATATTTGAGCCAAAATTTTCTGCTAGCTCATTTTTAACTTTTGTAATTTCTTCACCATTTAGTTCTTTTGCGGCTATAAGTTCTGCATTAATTTCTCCTCTTGACTTAGAGCAGACTTCTAAAAAATCCTTAAATATTTTTTCAACATAAAAAAATCTTCTTTTTTTAATTATAAAACTTATAAATCTTTTTAATAATTCATTGTGATTATTTTTTTCTGATATCATCTCCATTACTTTGATCAAATCTTCACTTCTCGTTGTAGGATTTTTAATCAAATAACTGAAATCTTCACTATTTTTTATTAAAACTAATATTGAATTTGCCTGCTTTTCAATTTCTGTAAGCGCGTTGCCTTCCGATGCTAACTCAAATAAAGCTTGAGCATAACTGTTATTAGACGTTACTGATATTTTGTTTTCGCTCAATTTATGCTCTCATTAGTGAAGATATTAAAAAATTTCGCTTAAATAGCATAAGAAGTATCAGGCTTCAAGGCTCTGAATGTAAAAAAATTCAATATTTAATGGGCTAATTGAAGCTAATTGGGTCAACATCAACTGTCAGTTTTATTCCTTTAGGAAGATTAAATTCATTTAATAAAAATTTAAGTTTTTTTTGAGTCTTTGAAGATTTTTTTGATCTAATTAATAACCTACTTCTAAACTTTTGATTAATTCTATAAATGGGAGCATCGACAGGTCCAAGTATTTTTTCATTTATTGATTTTGAAATAATATTTTTTAATTTTGTAGCCTCTACATTCAATATTTTTTCATTGGATGAAGATAAAATTAAAGAAATAAATCTTTCATAAGGAGGAAGATTATTTTTTTTTCTAAGTTCTAATTCTTTATCTAAAAATTTAAATGGATCTTCATTTGTAATTTGATCAATTATATCTGGTTTCAAATTGTAAGTTTGGAAATATACATTTGCAGGCTTACCAGTTCTACCAGCTCTTCCTGATAACTGATGATAAAGTTGTAAATTCTTTTCAGCGCTTCTTAAGTCGTGTCCGTGTGATGTTAAATCAATATCTAAAACAATAATGCAATTTAAATTTGGAAAATGAAATCCTTTTGAAATTAATTGAGTTCCAACAAGAATATTTATCTCTCCTGATATAATTTTATCTAATATAGTTTTACTAGAAGATTTATTCATAGTATCGCTTGAGAAAATTGTGGTTTTTTTATTTGGAAATAATATTTTTACCTCTTCTGATATTTTTTCTACTCCAGGACCACTAAATACAAAATCACAAATATTATCTTTCTTACATTTTCTACCTAAATTTGTCGAATACCCACAGTAATGACATAAAAGTTTTTTTTTGTTTTTATGATAAACAAGATTAATAGAACAATTTGGGCAAGAAAATACATTTAAACATTTCTTGCATAAAACATAAGGTGCAAATCCTCTACGATTAATAAAAAAAAGAACCTGATCTTTTTGATCAAGATGTTCTTTAACTTTTTCGATTATTTTATTTGATATAAAGCTTTTTTTAGCTAATTTATTTTGATTTAGATCTATTATATGATGTTTGGGTAAGTTTGCATTTTTGTATCTACTAATTAATCTAGAATATGAATATTTTTTATTTTTAATATTTGCATAAGTTTCTATAGATGGAACTGCTGTAACTAAATTAATTGGAATATTTTCACTACTTGCCCTTGCAATTGCCATATCTCTTGCATTGTAAGTTACACCTTCATCTTGTTTAAAAGATTGGTCATGTTCCTCATCGACTATTATTAAACCCAGCTTTTGAAATGGAAGAAAAAGCGCAGATCTTGCACCTATTATAACTTTTATATTTCCATTTGATAAACCACTCCATATTACTTTCTTTTTTTTGGGTGTGATCTTTGAGTGCCAAATAGCTGCTTCAAAACCAAAAAAATTTTTAAATTTCTTTTCAAATTCTCCTGTTAAACCTATTTCAGGAAGTAAAATTAACGTTTGTAAACCTCTAGAGATTATTTTCTCTATTGCTTTAAAGTACACTATTGTTTTTCCAGAACCTGTGGTTCCTTGTAGTAAATGAACTCTAAAAAAACTATCGTTTTTTATTATATTTTTAAATACTTTTTCTTGTTCATTCGAAAGATTAAATTTCTCAGTAGTAAATTTATTTTGATATATTTCATATTCAGATTTATTTTTTCTTTCAACACCATTGCCACTTAAAAGATGCAATTTAAGTGCCATTCCTAAAGGAGTAAGATTATACTCCGAAAACCAATTTAAAAAATCAATAGTATTTTTTTTTAAGGGTTCAATATTTAATTTTTTTACAATAGATTTTATTTTAAAACTTTTATTATTATTGTTTTCAAATTTATCCCAAATAACCCCTGTTATTGTTTTTTTACCAAATGGAACATTTACATAGTCACCTATTTGTAATTTTAGTGAACTTTCATAGGTAAATGGATAATCAAAAATATTGGGTAATAAAACTGGATATTTCATAAATTTTATTATGAAATTATATTACGAATGAATTTGTCTTTTATCTACAGATAATGCGGCTTCTTTGATTGCTTCTGAAAAAGTTGGATGAGCATGACAAGTTCTTGCAATATCCTCAGAACTAGCACCAAATTCCATAGCAACTGACATTTCTGCAATCATCTCTCCAGCGTGAGGTCCAATTATATGAACGCCTAAAACCTTGTCAGTTTTTGTGTCTGCAAGAATCTTTACGAATCCCTCTGGTTCATTAATTGCTTTAGCCCTTGAATTTGCCAAAAATGGAAATTTTCCAACTTTATAATTTGTTTTATTTACTTTTAATTGTTCTTCTGTTTTTCCAACATATGCAACTTCAGGAGTAGTATAAATAACTCCAGGAATTACATCATAATTTACGTGTCCAGATTGACCCGCAATTATTTCAGCGACTGCTATTCCTTCTTCTTCTGCTTTGTGAGCTAACATTGGTCCATCAATTACATCACCGATTGCATAAATATTTTTTATATTTGTTTCAAAACTTTTATTAACTTTTACCATCCCTTTTTTGTCAGTTTGAACTCCAATTTTTTCTAAGTTTAAATATTTTGTAAATGGTCTTCTTCCAACAGAAATTAAAACAACATCTGCTTCAATAGTATTTTTTTTATTACTTTTATCTAACGTATTAATACTGACACCATTTTTATTTTTATTTATTTTTTCTACTTTAGTGTTTAAATGAAATTTAATTCCTTGTTTTTTTAAAATTTTTTCAAATTCTTTTGAAATTTCTTTATCCATACCAGGAGTAATATGATCTAAATATTCAACAACTTCTACTTGGGTTCCTAATCTTGACCACACAGATCCCATCTCTAAACCAATGTATCCTCCTCCAACTATAATCATTTTTTTTGGTAATTTTGAAATTGATAAGGCTCCTGTTGAAGAAAGTATTTTTTCTTCGTCAAAATCTATTCCTGGTATTGAAACAGGTTCTGATCCAGTACTAATTATTGTTTTGTCTGTTTGAATAACAGTTTCTTTGTTATCAGCTAAAATTGAGATTTCATTAGAGCTTTTAAATGATCCTTTTCCTTTAAAATAAGTAACTTTATTTTTTTTAAATAAAAATTCGATTCCTTTTGTTAAGTCAGCAACAGCTTTGTCTTTATTTTTCATCATTTTACTTAAATTTAGCTTAACTTCACCAACTTCAATTCCAATATTTGTAAAATTTTTAGCTTTATGAAAATTTTCTGAAAAATTTAATAAATTTTTAGATGGAATGCATCCAACATTCAAACATGTTCCTCCAAGAGATCCTCTAAACTCAATACATGCCGTTTTTAGACCTAGTTGAGATAATCTAATTGCACAAACATAACCACCTGGACCACCACCAATTACAGTTACATCAAATTTTTCTGACATCTAAATATTTAAAAATAATCTTCTTGGATCTTCTAAATTTTCTTTGATTGTTTTAAGAAAAGAGACTGAATCTTTTCCATCAATTATTCTATGATCATATGATAAAGCTAGATACATAATTGGTTTAATTTTTATTTCTCCATTTTCTACAATTGGTCTTTCAACTATATTATGCATGCCTAAAACTCCTGATTGAGGAGGATTAAGTATTGGTGTTGAAAGCATAGAACCATAGACACCGCCATTACTTATTGTAAATGTTCCACCTTGCAAATCCTCAATTGTTAAACTTCCATTTTTTGCTTTTTCAGAGAGTTTTTTTATCTCATTTTCTATGTCAGCAAATGACATTTCGTCTGCATTTTTCAATACTGGTACGACAAGCCCTTTTTCGGTTCCTACTGCAAAACTAATATTATAATAATTTTTGTAAATAATATCTTGTCCTTCAATCTCAGCATTTATTGCTGGAAATAATTTTAAACCTACTACACAAGCTTTTACAAAAAATGACATGAAACCTAATTTAATATTGTATCTGTTTTGAAAGTCTTCTTGATTTTCTTTTCTCATAGAAATAATTCCTGACATATCAACTTCATTAAAAGTAGTTAACATAGCTGCATTTTCCTGTGCTTCCTTAAGTCTTTTTGCTATGGTTTGACGTAGTCTTGTCATTTTAATTCTTTCTTCTTGCCCAAATTGAATTTTTCTTTGATTTGGCTGAGGATTTTCTCCCATTAAAGAAATTAGATCACCTTTTAATATTCTACCGTCTCTTCCAGATCCTTCAATTTTATTAACATCAATATTTTTTTCAGTAACAATTTTTCTCACTGCAGGAGATAAATTTATATCTTTTTTGGTAGATTCTATTTTTTTTTCATCTGCTTCTACTTCTTCATTTAAAATTAAGGGCTCTTCCTCTTCTTCTTTCAAAACTAAAGGTTCATCTTCATCATTTAACATTGAAGGTTCTGCCTGGATATCGGAGCCTCCATTTTTGTCTTTATTATCTACACTGGCTATTTTTTCTTCCTCTTGAACCTCATTATTTTTAGGTTTTATTTTTTCGATTTTTTGTATCTTAGCTTCCGATTCTGAAATAATACCCAACACAGCTCCAACTTGAACTGTATCTCCTTCATTTGAATTAATTTCTGATAAAACTCCACTTACTGCAGCTGGAACTTCCAAATTAACTTTATCAGTTTCAAGCTCTACAATTGCTTCATCGGCATTAACACTGTCTCCTTTATTCTTTAACCATTTAGAAACAGTTGCTTCATTTAAACTTTCTCCTAATACGGGTACTAATATTTTTTCACTCATTTATTCAAATACCTTATTTATAATTTCTTGCTGTTCTGAAAGATGCCTTTTTGCATAACCAGTTGCTGGTGAAGCATCCGGAATTCTTCCTATGTAAGAAATTTCATTATTTTTAGCCTTAATAGTATCTAATGTCCATCTGATATAATCTCTAACTAATAACCAGGCTCCCATATTCTTAGGTTCTTCTTGACACCAATAAAAATTGGCGTTTTTTGCAAATGGTTTTAACTCTTTAACAAGACTTTTTGCAGGGAAAGGATATAATTGTTCAATTCTAAAAATTATCACATCATTTTTTTTTATCTTTTCTCTAGCTGCTAATAAATCAAAGTATATTTTTCCTGAACATAAAATTACTTTTTTAATGTCTGAGTTATTTTTTAATTTAATAAAACCTTTGCTTTTAGGATCCATAGAATGATCCCACATCACCCTGTGAAAAGAATTTTCTTTACTAAAATCTTTCAGTTCAGATACACAGTATTTGTTTCTTAACAGAGATTTAGGAGTCATGATTATTAATGGTTTTCTAAAATCTCTTAGTACTTGCCTTCTAAGTGCATGAAAATAATTAGCTGGGGTTGTACAATTCATAATTTGCAAATTGTCATTTGCGCATAGTTGTAAAAATCTCTCTAGTCTAGCAGATGAATGTTCGGGTCCTTGCCCCTCATAACCATGAGGTAAAAGCATAACTAATCCTGATGCTCTTTTCCATTTTCTCTCACCAGATGCTATAAATTGATCAATAATTACTTGGGCACCATTAGCAAAATCTCCAAATTGAGCTTCCCATAAAGTTAAGGTATTGGGTGCTACAAGACTATATCCATATTCAAATCCTAGAACTGCGAGCTCTGATAGAAAACTATCAACAATCTCAAAGTTTTTTTGACTTTTTGAAATATTGTTAAGTGGAATATATCTTGAATTATCAATTTGATTTCTTAACACGGAATGTCTTTGACTAAAAGTACCTCGTCCAGAGTCTTGTCCTACTAATCTAACAGGATATCCTTCTTCCAATAATGATCCAAAAGCAAGGGCTTCTGCTGTAGCCCAATCTATACCAGATCCTTGTTCTATACTTTTTTTTCTTGTTTCTAGAATTTTTTTAATTGTTTTATGAATGTTTGAGTCAGACGGTACTTCATTTATTTTATTAGATATATTTAATAAAATATTCGAGTCTACTCCGGTTGCTCCTCTTTTATCTTTTCCTTTTTCTGGCTTATATCTTGACCAAGTTCCCTCGAACCATTCGATTTTTGGTTTGTAATCTTTTGCAGTTTTAAATTGCTGATCTAAAAGATCTTTAAATTTTTTAATTTTTAAGTTTAAATCTTCTTCTATAATTATATTTTCATTTATTAATTTTTTTCCATATATATTTGTTGTTGAAGGATGTGATCTAATTTTTTTATACATCAAAGGTTGGGTAAAGGATGGCTCATCTCCTTCATTATGACCAAACCTTCTATAACAAACTAAATCAATCACTACATCTCTATTAAACTTAAGTCTAAATTCTGTAGCTATTCTTGTTGCATAAACTACAGCTTCTGGGTCGTCCCCATTAGCATGTATAATTGGTGCATCTACCATTTTTGCAACATCTGAAGGATGTGGAGAGGATCTTGCAAACCTAGGACTAGTAGTAAAGCCAATTTGATTGTTAATAATTATATGAATTGTTCCACCTGTATTATGACCTGGCAAACCAGACATCGCAAAACATTCTGCGACAATACCTTGGCCAGCGAAAGCAGCATCTCCATGAATTAAAATTGGAATAACTTTGTTTCTCTCTTTATCTTTATGAAAAAACTGTTTTGCTCTAGCCTGTCCTAAAACAACTGGATTGACTGCTTCTAAGTGAGAAGGATTATCTGTTAAACTTACATGAACAGAATTTCCATCAAATTCCCTATCTGAGGATGCTCCTAAATGATATTTTACATCGCCAGCTGTGTCTTCTCCATCATCATTCATTTCACCTGCAAACTCATTAAATATTCTTTTATAGGATTTTTGAAGCACATTAGCCAAAACATTTAATCTTCCTCTATGAGACATCCCAATTTTAACCTCTTTAATTTTAAATTGCCCACCTATTTTAATTATTTGCTCTAAAGCTGGTATTAAACTTTCAGCACCATCTAACCCAAATCTTTTTGTTCCAACAAATTTCGTATTTAGAAATTTTTCAAAACCTTCGGCCTGTATAAGTTTATTCAAAATTGCATTTTTTCCATTTTTTGTGAACTGAAGTGCATTTTCATCTTTTTCAACTCTGTCTCTAATCCATTTTCTTTCTGATGGATTCGAAATATGCATATACTCATAGCCAATTGAACCACAGTAAGTTTTTTTAAGAAAATATAATATCTCTTTAATATTTGAATAATCTTTATTTGTAATACCATCTAAATAAATTTTATTTTTATAATCTTCTTTATTGAAACCATAACTTTCTGGGTGGAGTTCATCTAAATATTCTATTTCTCTTAATTCTAGAGGATCTACTTTTGATATTAGGTGACCTCTTTGTCTATAAGATCTTATTAAAGAAACTGCTCTAATTGAATCTCTATTACTTTTTTTAATGTCTATTTTATCAATACCATTTTGTTGGCTTTCTTTTGGTATGTTTGTTTTTTTATTATCAATAGTTTTTTGAATTTCATCTAAATCAATTCTTTTTTTTTGTGGACTCCATGATGGTCCATTAATTTCTTTTGCAATTAAATCTAGTTCATCTCCAATATCTAAAAAATAATTTTTCCAGCTTTCAGGTAAATCAGAATCCTTATTAATAAATTTTAAATACATTTGTTCTATAAAGGCGCTATTTGACTTATTAAGAAAGGAAGTTTTTTTGTATTCGAGATTTTTTGATGATGACATCTAAATATATTTTTAAAATATAATACTAGAAATTTAATTTCAATTGGACAATTTATTCAACAAAGTTTTTCCGATTTCTGAGGGTGATTTTGCGACAGTAATACCGCATTCTTCCATTTTTTTGATTTTTTGTTCAGCACCACCTTTGCCACCTGAAATTATTGCACCGGCATGCCCCATTCTTCTTCCTGGGGGAGCTGCTAATCCAGCTACAAAACCTACAATTGGTTTCTTTATTTTATGCTCTTTTATAAAATCAGCTGCTTCTTCTTCCGCAGTTCCACCTATTTCGCCTATCATTAAAATAGACTTTGTCTCTTCATCTTTAAGAAATAGATCTAAGCAATCAATGAAGTTAGTTCCATTAATAGGATCACCTCCGATACCAATACATGTTGACTGTCCCATTCCATTTTCACTTGTTTGAGCAACTGCCTCATATGTTAAAGTTCCAGATCTTGATACAATACCCACAGAACCTTTTTTATGAATATTTCCTGGCATAATACCTATTTTGCATTCATCAGGTGTTATAATGCCTGGGCAATTTGGACCAATTAATCTTGACTTAGATTTTTCTAATTTTTGTTTAACCTTAAGCATATCTAAAACTGGTATTCCTTCAGTAATGCATACAATTAATTCCATTGATGCTTCTATAGCCTCAATTATTGCTGCACCTGCAAATTTTGCAGGTACATAAATCATTGAAGCATTTGCACCAGTATTTTTTTTTGCTTCTTCAACAGTATCAAATACTGGTCTTTGAAGGTGTATTTGTCCTCCCTTTTTTGGAGTTACACCACCAACTAAATTGGTTCCATATTTTATTGCTTGTTCTGAATGAAACGTTCCATGAGATCCAGTAAAACCTTGGCATATAACTTTAGTATTTTTATTTATTAAAACTGACATAGATTATTTTATTGCCTCTACTATTTTTTTTGCTGCATCACCAAGGTCAGAAGCAGAAATAATTTCTAATCCAGAATTTTCTAATATCTCTTTTCCTTCTTTAAAATTAGTTCCAGCTAATCTTACAACTAATGGTACATTTATTTTTATTTCTCTAGCTGCTTCTACTAATCCTTTTGCAAGAACATCACATCTCATAATTCCTCCGAAAATGTTTATCAATATTCCTTTTACATTTTTATCAGATAAGATAATTTTAAAAGCCGCTGAAACTTTTTCTTTGGAAGCACCTCCACCGACATCTAAAAAGTTAGCTGGTTCTTCACCATATAACTTAATAATATCCATTGTTGCCATGGCTAGGCCTGCTCCGTTTACCATGCATCCAATATTTCCATCTAATTTTATATATGCTAAATCATATTTGCTTGCTTCAATTTCGGTTTCTTCTTCTTCATTTAAGTCTCTTAATTCTTTTATTTCTGGATGTTTGAAAATAGCATTATCATCAAACTTCATTTTTGCATCTAAGCAAACAATTTGATTATCTTTAGTTAAAATAAGTGGATTTATCTCAACTAGACTTGCATCTAGCTCAATAAACATCTTATAAATTGACTGAATTAATTTTATTGCATCTTCATTTGCTTCTTTATTTAAATTAAATATATTTATAATTTTTTTACAATCGTCTTCAGAAATTTGACTACGAAATTCAACTTTTGTTGTTATAATTTTTTCAGGATTTTTTTTTGCAACTTCCTCTATATCCATTCCCCCTTGATCGCTTGAAATAAATGTAATTTTAGAACTAGCTCTATCTACCAAACATGATAAATAAAATTCCTTATTAATTTCAGATACTTCTTCTACATAAAGCCTACTAACTTTTCTTCCATTTGCTCCAGTCTGATTTGTTACGAGTGTTTTACCAATTAGATTTTCTGCTTCTTTTTCTAATTCGTCTAAATTATTGACTAATTTTATACCCCCAGCCTTTCCTCTTCCACCGGAGTGAATTTGCGCTTTTAAAACGTACTTTTCTTTTTTTAAATTATTGGCTTTTTCTAATAAATCTTCAACTTTAAAAGCAAAAACACCTCTTGGAACTTTTGCACCGTATTTTTTTAAAATTTCTTTTGCTTGGTGCTCGTGAATATTCATTAATTATTTTTTCAAATCTGGATCAATAGCAGATGCTGCCTCCCATAATTTTTTCACGGCTTCTATTGAATGATTAAATTCTGATTTTTCTTTTTCATCCAATTCTATTTCTTCAATTTTTTCTATTCCTTCTTTTCCTATAATGACAGGGACGCCAGCATAAATTTTTTCAACGCCATATTCACCATTCATATAGGCAGCACAAGGTAAAATTTTTTTTTCATCATTAATATATGCTGATGCCATTTCAACTCCTGATGCTGCAGGTGCATAAAAGGCTGAACCTTTCTCTAAATATTTAACTATTTCAGCTCCTCCATCTCTAGTTCTTTGATTTATGCTCTCTAATTTTTCTGAACTAATTTTTCCATCCTTTACGAGGTCTAATAAAGGCTTGCCTGATACCTTTGTAAATCTTGGCAAAGGTACCATAGTATCTCCATGGCCACCCATCACCATTGCATCAATTTTTTTAACTGGTACTTTTAATTCTTTAGATAAAAAAAGTTTAAATCTTGAGCTATCTAATATTCCTGCCATACCTACCACTTTATTTGTTGGTAATTCTGAATATTTTTGAAATGCCATAACCATCACATCTAAAGGATTCGTAATACAAATTACGAACGCATCTGGAGAGTAGGTTTTAATTCCTTCGGCAACTTGTTTTATAATTTTTAAATTAATTCCCAGTAAATCATCTCTACTCATCCCTGGTTTTCTAGGAACTCCTGCAGTTATAATTATCACATCTGAATTTTTAATATCTTCATAATTATCTGTGCCAGAAAATTTGACATTAAATCCATCAACTGATGAAGATTGTGCAATATCAAGGGCTTTGCCTTTGGCTACTCCACTTGCCACATCAAACATCACAACTTCGTCAACTAATTCTTTAAGTCCAATTAAATGAGCTAAAGTTCCTCCAATCTGTCCAGCTCCTATTAAAGATATTTTTCTCATAATTATTTCATTACTGGCATGATAAATTCTGGATTTGACCTAACACCAGATGGCCACCTTGAAGTAATTGTTTTTAATTTTGTATAAAACCTTACCCCTTCTGGGCCATGCATATGTTGGTCTCCAAATAAAGATCTCTTCCATCCTCCAAAGCTGTGATAAGCTACTGGTACTGGAATTGGTATATTTATCCCAACCATTCCTACTTTAATTTTATTTGCAAAAGTTCTACCTGCATCTCCATCTCTTGTATATATACTTGTCCCATTTCCAAACTCATGATCATTTACTAGTTGAAGAGCCTCATCAAAATTATCAACTCTAACAACAGATAAAACTGGCCCAAAAATTTCTTCCTTATATATTCTCATATCTTTTGTAACATGATCAAATAAACAACCACCAATATAATAACCATTTTCATAACCTTGCAGTTTAATATCTCTTCCATCTACAACTAATTTTGCACCTTCTTTTACTCCTAAATCAACATAGCCTCTGACTCTTTCTAAATGCTCTTTAGTTACCAACGGTCCCATCTCAGAAGTTTTATCCATTCCTGGACCTACTTTAAGATTTTCAACTTTTTTTGATATTTGATTGACTAAATCATCTCCAATATTTCCTACCGCAACAGCTACTGATTGAGCCATACACCTCTCACCTGCAGACCCATACGCAGCCCCCATTAATCCATTAACAGCTTGATCTAAATCACAATCTGGCATTACTACACA
>CEOW01006224.1_pt1 | contig 14113 bp, 9 predicted proteins | sample 530621 | NCBI WGS metagenome assembly CEOW01 (sample SAMEA2620734, study PRJEB7988) | marine metagenome | isolation source: saline water (ENVO:00002010), including | reverse complement strand
ATAATGGTTTCCATAATATTAGTTTAAATTTGTCTAACTCAAATAAGATTGATTTATTAGAAGTTGAGAGGGGGCCAGAAATTTTAAATGGAGAATATTATTCACCAGCATCAACAAATAAAGCAATTAGTTTTAGTATCAAATCTGTTTTTGTTGGTGGTATAACATCAAATTTATCAGTTAGTAAAAATAATTTTACTTTTAGTAAAGGACAATTTTATCAGGAGCAAGAATTAAATTATTTTGATTTGATGTTTGGATTAAATAAGTTGAATTTTTTCAAATCTATTGATATTGGCGGTAACATAAGTATGGGTAATGGTACCTCTGAATTTTCACAATATGCATTAAAAACATCACTAAGTAAATCTATTTATGACATTTTATTGTTCAAATCTAATTTTGAGTATAAAAGAAAAATAACATATGGTGAATCTGTTAACTTATTTAATAATTACCAAATTACAGCAAATTTAATATATACATTTTAATTAGGATAATATAATGGGTAATCTAATAAGCGTTTTTTCAGTATTTTTGTTTATAACTTTCAATTTTCTATTGCTTTATTATGCTTTTATTGACAAATTAAATTTACTTCCTCCAAAAATAAAGTCTATATCAATAGGTTTTTTATTGACTCTAGTGTCAATTCTTTTGACAACAATTTTACATAGTCTAAATGTGTTTGATGTTCTTGAACATAAATTATTTGATTATAGGATGGAAATACGTGGTTATTTATCGGGTGATTTATCTTTAGATCCAATTCCAAAAGTAGGTGAAAAATTTCAAGATTCAAATGAAAATGGTAAGTATGATTTTGGTGAAAATTTTGAGGATTTAGGTAATGGAATTTGGGATAATAATGAATTGTTCGAAGATTTAAATGAAAATGGTAAATATGATTTTGGTGAAAATTTTGAAGATTTAGGTAATGGAAAATTTGATAATGGTTTAAATGTCGTATTAGTTGAAATTGATGATGAATCATATCGTTTGATAGATGAATCTTATCCATTTCCTAGAGGCAGGGTGTATGCAAGAGCGATACGAAATTTAACTAAGGCAGGTGCTAAAGTTATTTTCTTTGATATAATGTTTGATAAACCAGATCATCAGTCTGAAACAATAATAAAAGAATTTGGAAATAACATTCCTAATTTCATTCATGGTGATGAAGAAATGAAAAATGCTATTTTATATGCAAGAGAGAATGGAACTGAAATTATTTTAGGTTCAAAAGTAGCTGAAGAACCAACAAGAATACCCCCTTTTTATTACTTAGAAGCGACAGATAAATTAATGGAAGCAAATCCATTATCAGCAACTGTAGGAGTTCCAACAGATATTGATGGTGTAAATAGAAAATATCTTGTTTATCAAAAAATACCAGGAGATGAAACTTGGTATATATCACCTGCAATAAAAGCGGTTTCATCATTTTTAGAAGTTAATTATGATGTGACCTCAATAGTAGAAGATCGAACAAAAGGTATGATTACTTTTTTTGACAAGGTAGATACAACGAAAAAAATTGTAATTAATACATATGGAGAGAATTACAATGTATTTAAGTTAAATTATTACGGGCCAGCATCAGGTGCAAAAACCGGTATAGAAGATAAAAGATTTAAAACATTTAATAGATATCCTTTGGCAAATATCATTGATGATTCAAGCTATGATTTAGATCCAATCTATGAAGATACGAATTGGATGGATCAATTTTTACCTGGTATTGTACCTGACTACATTTTAGCAATAGAAGATTTAGATCAACGTAAATTAATGATGGATATGTTAGGTATCGGAACCAATGACTTAACAAAAAGTCCATTTTATAACAAGATAGTTGTCGTTGGAACTGCATTACCAGAAGACCAAGATACAAAAGTTACTCCTTTTTATAACGTTTTAAATAAGCAAATTTTGATGCCTGGAATGGAAGTTCACGCAACAGCCATCCAGCAAATAATAGATAAAAATTATATTTCATTTTTCAACAAAAATATTTCTTATAATAAAAGTGGATTATATTTAGGATTTTTTGATGTAGTTGATTTTCTAATTATTTTTAGTTTGGGTTTATTGACTTTTTTAATTTTTACTTTTACTAGTCCTATAATATCAGGTATTCTTGTATTATTTTCAATTTTAGGATGGTTTATTTTTTCAATCGGTATCTTTGTAGACAATCAATTTTGGTTTTTTAAATATTTTTTAACAGATTTTCTTTTATTACCTCCTGATTTTAATAAATCAATTTTTATGCCAATTATTTTTCCAATATCGTCTATCATATTAACATATGCTTTTAATCTAGCATATAAGTTAATAACGGAAGGTCAAGATAAAGCATTTTTAAAGGCTTCGTTTGGAAGCTATATATCCCCAGAGTTGATTGATCAAATGTATGAATCGAAACAAGCCCCTTCTCTTGGAGGAATAGAAGGTCATAACACACCATTTTTTTCTGATATTGCTAGCTTTTCAACATTTTCTGAAAAATTAAGTGCTGAAGATCTTGTAATTTTATTAAATGAATATTTAAATGAAATGACAAATATTTTACTTAACAATAAAGGAACTTTAGACAAATATATTGGAGATGCTATCATAGCTTTTTTTGGAGCTCCTGTTAAGTTGAAAAATCAAGAATATTTAGCTTGTTTGACCTGCTGTCAAATGAATGAAAAGTTAGAAGAATTACGGACCAAATGGAAATCTCAAGGAAACCGTTGGCCTAGTATTGTTCATAATATGCGACACAGAATAGGTGTAAATTGTGGTTCTGTTGTTACTGGTAATATGGGTTCAGATATGAGAATGAATTATACAATGATGGGTGACACTGTTAATGTTACTGCTAGATTAGAGTCTGGTGCAAAACAATATGGTATTGAAACACAAGTAGGTGAAAAAGTATTTTTAGCTACAAAAAATGATTTTGTTTATAGAATTATTGATTATGCTATAGTTAAGGGACGAACCCAGCCTTCAAGAACGTATGAATTGATAGCCCAGAAAGGAAAAGAATCACAAATTTATAAAAACTTATTACCATTATGGGATGAGGCTATAAAGAATTATTATAATCAAAATTGGGATAAAGCTATAAAATTATTTAACGAATGTGAAAAATATGAAGAAGAATACATTGGAAGACCTACAAATCCTAGTTCACTTTATATTGATAGGTGTAAAGAATTTAAACAAAATCCACCTGACAAAGATTGGGACGGATCTTATAAATTAAAGTCAAAATAAACATAAAAAATATTTTATAGTTTTGTAAATTTGTGACGATAATTACAAATTTTTTTGTTTAATATAATTAACTTATAAATATTTATTGGGAGACAAAGTAATAAACGAGATAGTAAAAATATTAAATTCTAAATTTTCAATCTTAAAATTATCATGTCTTATCATGTTTCTTTCATGTGATGAAAGTCCTCCTCATGTCCAATTAATTTATCCAATTGATGGAATGACATTGAATGAAGCTACCACATTACAAGCTGAGGCATATGATAATGATGGTGATGGTAAAATAGTTTCTGTAGAGTTCTACTTTGATGGTGATACAATTAATCCTATAATTTATAATCCAAATAATGAAGGAATTTGGGAATGCCCATTTAATCCTTCTGTTTGGCCTGATGGAAATTATAATATTTATGCAAAAGCAATTGACTACAATGGTAATGAGGGAAAATCAAATTATGTAAATGTTTATATTCCAGAGGGAATTGTATCAACAACTAGTTTATATGAACCAGAGTATAATGAAGAATTAGTCAATATTAGTATGCCAACATTTTCTTGGTATAGTATTACAAATGTAGTTGAATATGATTTTCAAATTTATAAATTTTCAAATTTGGATGAATATGATTTATTTAATGCCGATTTAAATTCAAATCCGGATTTTGATCAAGCATACAATTATATTGTATTAGACTCTACTCAAGAAAATGATGGTATGGTTTATTTTACTATTGAAGATACTTTATGCAGCGAAACCTCTGGATTCTATTGGAAAATAAGAAGCAGAACTGAAATAGCCGATTCTATAAATTATGGAGATTGGTCGCAGCCATCGATATTTAAAATTAAGGGTCCTGAAGGTCCCAATTTAGCAGAGCCTATTAGTGGAAATGATATAATCGAACTTCCAACCTTTAAATGGTTAAATGTACCATATGCTCTTGATTATAATATTATTGTTAGTAGAACAATTTACGATAACGACATGTGCAATGGGAATATCGATTTATGTTTTGATGGCAATAATGCCATTAATGATACAATCGCAAGAGTTTCTGGTCAATTTCAAGAATATATTCCACAAAATCAAGTAACTATTGAATCTGGTAAGCATTACTGGAAAGTAAGGAGTAGAAATGGAAGTAACATATGGGGTGAGTGGTCTTCGCCAAGTGTGTTTTACATGCAATCACCAGATCAAATAAATATGATTTACCCTACAAACGGTCAAAGAATATCAAGTACAAACAAACCTAATTTCAATTGGGATTCAGGCGAGTCAATTGAGCAATATGAATTTAACCTTTATAGTAATTTGGGTTATCAAAAAACAATTATCACTGATTTAGATTATTTTGATATGGGTATGTATGATGAAAGTTTAGATACTTCAACAGTATATTTTTGTAGAGTGAGAGGCTCAAATAATACAAACGCCTGGAGTGATTGGTCAGAAATAATTCAATTTAGAATAACTGGTCCACAATCACCAAACATTATAGCACCGTTAGAAAATCAAGTTTTTACAGAAAATGATACACTTAAATTTGTTTGGGATGAACCAGATACTAGTGCTGATAGTATTCAAATTCAAATTAATTACGATAATAGTTCTTTTAAATTTGATACAATTATGACTGCTGAAGAAAACAAACTTGAATTTTTTGATTTACAAAGCCGTAATTTTTTTAATTATGAAGAAAGTCACTATAGAATACGTGCGAAAAATAGTTTGGGTTATTGGGGCGCATGGTCAACTTGTGATATTGATATTTATGGTAATATAGAGCATTGTGATAATATTGATTACATTCAATTTTATTTTCGTCCAGAGACTCCCAATCAATTATATCCTTTAGAAACTGACGAGCAGGATAATTTAACTGAATTGATTGCTCAACCTATATACAGTTGGGAAGTTCCTTCTATTAATAATGATAGCGATGTAGATTTTAAAATTCAGATTGCAGATAATCAATTATTTAATGCAGAGGATATTATTATTGATGAAATAGTATCGGGTTATGAATTTTCAACAAATTTTATTAATTTTGAAGATTTTCAGGATAGAACATTATATTGGAGAATTAAAACTATATTAACAACAACTTTTTCAGATACTGTTGAAGGCAATTGGTCAGATATTAATTTAGATAACACTGTAATAGATCCAGCAAGCTTTAGAGCTATTAAACCTAGCAGTACTAATCTACAATTTCCAGAGAACAATATGGTAATTTCAGAGGATATTCAATTCAGCTGGCAAGAGATTTATGGTGTAGAAAGTTATCAAATATTAGTAAGTAATTCACCTTATTTTAATGATGATGATATCGTTTTGAATAATATTATAGGTGAATTAAATTTAATAAATCCAGAATTTTTAAATGAATTGACCATTGGTGAATATCATTGGAAAGTAAGAGGTAAAAGTGAGTTAGGAATATGGGGAGATTATTCTGATAGTTTTTCTTTTTATGCTAATAAACCAGATGAAGTTAACTTGTTATACCCAAATAATCAATCATTCCACTATGATTTAAATTTAACAGACTTTATAACTTTTGAATGGGATAATAACGGTGTTGAACAATATCATCTTGAAATTATAAATGACAAATCAAACCAAATTGTTTTTAATGATTCTTTAATAAATACCTTAAATTCATCAATTAGCTTGTCTAATTTAGGTTTTGGTACTCATTATTGGAGAGTTAGAGGAATTAATAATATGGGATTGTGGAGTGATTGGTCGCAAGATTTTTCGTTTTGGATTCCTTACTCTTTAGAAATAGAAAAAGTAAATGTATCATCTCAAAATTTTGAAATTTCAAAATATCCAATAACTAACGAAAATTATATCAATTTTTTAAATGAATCTTATAATGATCCAATGGAATATCTTGTCATTAGAGATCATTACATAAAAGGTTATTGTTCTGAATCAGGTGATGGCGAAAATGAAGAACAAGTTTTCGCCAAAAGAGCAACATCAAATGATATTGGTCAATATAATCTCCCTAAAATAAAATGGGACAGTATTCAAGAATCATTTTATTTTGAAGGTTCAAACCAACAACTAAATTTTGAAAATCATCCAATGGTTTTTGTCACATGGTGTGGAGCATTAGGATTCGCTAAGCATTATAATGTAGATATTCCTTCAAAATCAGAGTGGGAAGAAGCAGCATATCTTTTTGGCTGGAATAATGCTGAACTTAGTAATTCAAATTTTAATTTTTTAAACAGCGGAGATTCTTGGGATAATGGCACTACCCCAGTAGATTATTATGATAATGAAATATCTTATGAAATTAAGGATATGTTGGGGAATACTTGCGAATGGGTAATCAATAATAGCTTGAATGATTCAAATACAATGTGTAAAGGTCTTAGCTTTAAAAATTTAATACCAGATACTATTGATAATTTCCCTGATTCTGAGATTATAAATGGTAAAACATCAGTTCATCAAGATATTGGTTTTAGAATAATAAAAAGATATTAATTAAAATTAACTATTGTTTAAAGAAATAGAAAAATATAGAGCTAAAATCATTTGGATTGATGATGAAATAGATCTACTAAAGTCTCATATTTTATTCTTAGAAGATAAGGGGTATTCTTTAACTACATTTAACTCACCCAAAGATGCTCTCGATGAATTAGAAGTAAAAGACTTTGATATTGTTTTACTTGATGAAAATATGCAAGGCATGTCCGGAATTGATGTTTTAAAAATTATTAAGTCTAACTATAAATATCTTCCTGTTATAATGATTACAAAAAATGAAGAAGAATGGTTAATGGATGAAGCAATCGGTTATAATGCAGATAATTTTTTGACTAAACCGGTAAATCCAAGTCAAATATTATTAGCTTGTAAGGATATCCTTGATGCTTCAAAAATTTGGAATGATAAAATTACAGAAAAATACTTAAATGATTTTCAACTTTTGAATAATAAAATAAATAATATTAATAACATTGATGAATGGTTTACAATAAATAATATTTTGTGTGATTGGATAATTAATATAGAAAATATGAATGACAAAAATCTAATTTCTATTTTTAATGAACAATATGCTGAGGCCAATAAATTATTTTCTAATTTTATAATTAAGAATTATAAGAATTGGATGAATATTAATAGTCAAAACCCTAAAATGTCTAATAATATTGTAAAAGATTATATTCAACCTTATCTTAGTAATAATGAAAAAGTAATCTTTATAGTTTTAGATTGTTTAAGTTTTGATATATGGAAAAAAATATCAGAAAAACTTTTTAAATTTTATAAAATAAATACTGGAAATTCTTTATCAATTTTACCCACCACAACTGCCTTTGCTAGAAATTCTATTTTTAGTGGTTTATTTCCTTCAGAAATTTATGATAAGTATCCTAAAGAATGGGAAAAAATGTGGAACAATGAAAAATCAAAAAATATTTATGAAGAATTTTTTATTAAAGAATTGCTTAAAAATTTAGGTATGTTTGATAAAAAAATAAATTATGAAAAAATTGTAACTTTAGATCAAGGTAAAGAATTAATAAAAAGAATGAATGAATATAAAGGTTGTGATTTATTTTCTGTGGTTGTCAATTTCATTGATATATTAGGTCATAGTAGAACTGAATCAAATGTTATAAAAGAAATAATTAATGATAGAATTTCATACAGATCAGCAGTTTGTAACTGGTTTGAAAATTCCTGGTTATTCGAATTTTTGAAAGAAGCAAGCTATTGGAATCATAAAGTTGTAATAACAAGTGACCATGGTATGTTGCAGGTTAAAAAACCTGTTTTAGTCAAAGGCGACAAAAATACATCTACTGGTGTTAGATCTAAATATGGAAGAAATTTAAATTTATCTAGTAAAAAGGGATTAGAAATTAAACAACCTAGTGACTACAATTTGCCAAATTTTGATGGTCTTACAAATTATATAATAGCAAAAGATAGTAATTTTTTCGTTTATCCAAATGATTCTGTTTCTTATGTCAAAAATTTTAAAAACAGTTTTCAGCATGGTGGAATATCATTAGAAGAAATGATCGTACCAGTTGCTGTTTTGGAAGGGAAGAAAATTGAAAAAGGATATTGATTTTGGAATTTCTCATAGTGCAAATGAAACAAAACAATTTGGTAAAGAATTAGCAAAAATAATTGAACCTGGTGATGTTTTTAAATTAGAGGGAGATTTGGGAGCAGGAAAGACTACATTTATTAAGGGAGTAGTAAATGCTTTAGGGTATAATGGCATAGTAAGTTCACCAACATATACTCTCATAAATGAATATAACATTTATCCAAAGATAGTTCATATTGATTGTTACAGAGAACAAGATATTGATAGATGGTTCTATTTAGGTATAAATGATTATTTTGACAATGACTCCATTATTTTCATTGAGTGGCCTGAAATTTTAGAATCAATAATACCATTGAATAAATCTTATAAAATTAAAATAAAATCTATTGATAATAATAAAAGAGATATCAGATTTAGAATATGAATTATATAGCTATTGAAACTTCAACTAATATTTGCAGTGTAGCTTTATTTAAATCAAATGAAATGATTGATTTAATTGAAAATGAAGAAAAAAAATCCCATTCAAAAGAATTGGGAGTTTCTGTTAAGTCTATAATTGATAATAGCAATATATCGATAAATGATATAAGTTATATTGCTCTATCTTCTGGTCCTGGCTCATTTACGGGACTTCGAATAGGCTCAAGTTTAGCAAAAGGAATGGCATTTGCATTGAAAATTCCTATTGTTATGGTACCAACCTTACAGTCTTTGGAATTTGCGATTAAAATTAAAGAAAACCATAATATTTGTGTTTTTTCTCATAGTGATCAGTTTTATTTGCAAAATTTTAAAAATGGTTTACCTAAAAGTGATATTAAGTTAGTATCTGCTAATGATTTAAAATCAAATAGAAAAAGGTTATTTGGTTATGGATTAGAAAAATCTTCAATACCATTCAAATATACAGAAATAAAACCATCCGCAAAATTGATAGGAAAAATATCTAAATTAAGGTTTGATGATTGGGTAGTTAAAGATATTAATGAAGCAGAGTTAAATTACATAAATAATTTTAATATTAAAAAAACATGATTATTGATGGAAATAAAAAATATTTAAATGATATCATCATTTTAGAAAAAACAATTTATCCGCAACCTTGGTCAAAAAATCATTTTGAAAATGATTTAAAACATCCTGCTGGATATAATAAGTTATTTATTATTGATGATAAATGTATAGCATACTTATTTGGGCATTCCATTGAAGAAGAATTTCATTTGAATAACTTATCAGTTTGTAAAAAATACCAAAAACAAGGTATTGCAACTTTACTTTTAAATGATGTAATTCAGTATTCAATTAACAGTGATATAAGCAAAATATTACTTGAAGTAAGATGCGATAATTATGCAGCAATAAATTTATATGAAAAATTTAAGTTTGAAAAATATAACATTAGAAAAAATTATTATAAAAAAGGAAAAGATGCTTTTCTTTATAGTAAAAATTTAAAATAAATATGGTAGAATGGTTTAGAAGATCAGATGTTAAAATTAAAACAACTGAGAAAAAAAATATAGCTGAAGGTCTTTGGATAAAATGTCCACAATGCAATGAGGTAATTTACAATAAAGAATTAGAAAAAAATCAATATGTATGTATTGCTTGTAATCATCATTTTCGTATGAATAGTAATAAATATTTAAAACTTTTAATCGATAATAATGAATATGAAGAATATTTTACTAACATTATTAGTAATGACCCATTAAAATTTGAATCAACTAAAAAATATATTGATCAAATAAAAGATACCACAAAGAAAACTGGTTTAAATGAAGCAGTAAGAGTAGTAGTTGGTAGTATTAATAATATAAAAACTTTACTGTGTATTATGGATTTTACATTCATTGGCGGTAGCATGGGTTCTGCGGTTGGTGAAAAGATTAGTAAAGGAATTGATAAGGCTAGAAATGATAAATTACCTTTAGTTATTATTACCTCTTCAGGAGGAGCAAGAATGCAGGAAGGTGCTTACAGTTTAATGCAGTTAGCAAAAACAAGCTCTAAGCTAGCATTATTGTCAGAAAAAAAAGGTTTGTATGTAACTGTCCTAACTGATCCAACAACTGGAGGTATAACAGCAAGTTTTGCTATGTTAGGTGATATTATTCTTGCTGAACCGAATGCATTAATTGGTTTTGCTGGAGCACGAGTAATTAAGCAAACAATTGGCGAAGATTTACCAAAGGGTTTTCAAAAATCAGAGTTTTTATTGGATAAAGGTTTTATTGATAATATTGTTGATAGAAAGAATTTAAAAAATAAATTAAGTGAAATCTTTAACTTTTTTGGATATTCCAATGATTGATTCAACTATGATTGCAATAATAGATTTTGGCTCTCAGTATACAAAATTAATTGCAAGAAGAATAAGAGAAAAAAATATTTATTCAGAAATTTTTTCATACAAAACTGATATAAAAATTTTAAAAAATCCAAAAATAAAAGCTATTATTTTATCAGGTGGACCCTCAAGTGTATATAAAAATAAATCTCCAAAAATTAATTGGAATCTGAAAGAGATAAATAAACCAATTCTAGGAATTTGCTACGGGATGCAGTTAATAATACAACAGTGGGGTGGTAAAATAGATTCAAAAGGCAATGGTGAATATGGGCTTGCAAATATTTTAATTAAAAGTGAAAACCAAATTTTTAAAAATTTAAATAAAGAAACTGACGTATGGATGAGTCACGGTGACCAAGTTGTTGAATTAAATACAGATTGGAATGAAATTGCAGTATCCGATAATAATATTATTGCAGGCATTCAACATAAGAATTTACCTATATACGGTTTACAGTTTCATCCAGAAGTAAATCATACAACCCAGGGTGAAACAATTTTAGATAACTTTTTGTTTAACATTTCTAATTGTGAAAAAAAATGGACTTCTGAGAATTTTGTTGACAAATCATTAATTAAAATAAGAAATAAAGTAAAAAATGAAAATGTTTTATGTGCAATTAGTGGTGGTGTTGATTCTGCTGTTGTTGCTGTTTTACTACATAAAGCTATAGGCAACCAATTAAATTGTGTATTTATTGATCATGGATTTTTAAGAAATAATGAAGTCACAGAAGTTTTATCAAGTTTGAAAAATGGTATTGGATTAAATATTAATGTATATGATTATTCTAAAGTTTTTTTAAAAAAAATAACTAATATCAAAGATCCTGAGATAAAAAGAAAAATAATTGGAGAACAGTTTATAAGAGCTTTTGAAGAAATAAGTGAGAAAGTTGGGAATTATAAATTTTTGGCGCAAGGAACTCTCTATCCAGATATAATTGAATCAGGAGGAATTGAAGATGGAGTATCGGATACAATCAAATCTCATCATAATGTTGGAGGGTTACCAGATAATATAAAATTTGAATTAATTGAACCTGTAAAAGATTTATTTAAAGATGAAGTTAGAAAAGTAGGTAAACAATTAAATATTCCAAATTTTATTCTAAATAGACATCCATTCCCAGGTCCTGGCTTAGCTATTAGAATTTTAGGTAAAATAAATAAAAGTAAAATTAATATGTTAAAATCAGCTGATGAAATTTTTATAAGAATTTTGAAAGAAACAAATGAATATGAAAAAATTTGGCAAGCCTTTTGCGTACTAATTCCTTCTAAAACTGTTGGTGTTATGGGAGATGCAAGGACATATGAAAATATTATTGCTTTAAGAGCCGTAACAAGTCTTGATGGCATGACTGCTGATTGGTATAAAATGCCATTTGAAGTATTAAATAAAGTTTCAAGTGAAATTATTAATAAAGTAAACGGTGTTAATAGAGTTGTTTATGATATAACAACAAAACCACCTGGAACAATTGAATGGGAATGAACTAAATATGTGTGGAATCATTGGATATATAGGTAGTAAAAAATCAAAAGATATAATAATTAATGGATTAAAAAGACTTGAATATAGAGGATATGATTCAGCTGGAATATCAACTTTTGAATCCAATTCTATTTCAACTACGAAATGTAAAGGTAAAATAGTTGATTTAGAACATAAAATTGATGAAAGAAAGCATTTGGGGAAAATAGGCATTGGTCATACAAGGTGGGCAACTCACGGTGAGCCAAATTTAAATAATGCGCACCCTCATAATGATCAATTAAATAAATTCAGCTTAATTCATAATGGAATAATTGAAAATCATAGTGCTTTAAAAATTTTTTTAGAAAAAAAGGGGATTCAATTTTCAAGCGATACAGATACTGAAGTTCTTGTTCAGTTTATAAGTTATTTATATCAATCAGAGAATCTTTCTTTTTTTGAAACAGTTAAATTAGCTTTAAAAGAAGTGATTGGAGCTTATGGCATTTTAGTGATGTGCTCTGATGAACCTGATAAAATAATTGCTGCAAGGCAGGGTAGCCCTTTAATAATAGGAATTGGGGAAAATGAAAATTATTTAGCATCTGATGTCTCAGCGATTATTAATTTTACAAGAAATATATTTTTTCTTGAAGATGGAGAAATAGTAGAAGTAACTAATAATAATTATAAAATCAAACATATTGATCATGATAATGAAATAAACAAGGAAATTAAAAAAATTGAATATTCTTTGGAACAAATTGAAAAAGGTGATTTTAACCATTTTATGTTAAAAGAAATACATTACCAACCTGATGCAATTTATGATTCATTTAGAGGCAGAATTTTAAATAATGGTAGAATCAAATTAGGTGGGATTGAAGATTACTATGATAAAATTATCAATTCAAGTCACATTTATATTACAGCTTGTGGTACTTCCTGGCATGCTGCTCAAATAGGTAGTTATATCTTTGAAGAGTTAATGTCAAAACCAGTAAAAGTTGAGTATGCCTCAGAATTTAGATATAGGAATACTCCAATCGATAAAAATAGCTTATTAATTGCTATTAGTCAATCTGGAGAAACTGCAGATACTTTAGCTGCAATAGAAAAAGCAAAAAATGTTGGAGCTTTGACATTAGGTATAGTTAATGTTGTTGGTAGTTCAATTGCTAGAGAAACAGATTGTGGCATTTATATGCATGCAGGTCCTGAGATTGGTGTTGCATCAACTAAGGCTTTTACTTCTCAGGTTTCAATAATGATTTTAATGGGTTTATTTATTGCACAAAATAAAAATAAAAAAAAATGTTATCAAATTGCAACACAACTTAAAGAAGTTCCTAAATTAATAAATAAAATCCTCACATTAGATGATGAAATTTACGAAATATCAAAAAAATTCGCTGAAGTTAATAATTTTTTGTATTTGGGAAGAGGTTATCAATTTCCAGTAGCTTTAGAAGGTGCTTTGAAATTAAAAGAAATTTCATATATTCATGCAGAAGGATATCCTGCAGCAGAAATGAAACATGGACCTATTGCATTAATTGATAACAATATGCCTGTTGTATTTATTATTACCAAAAATAGATTCAATAAAGTATTATCAAATATTCAGGAAGTAAAATCTAGAGGTGGAAAAATAATTTGTATTTCTACAATTTTTTCAAAGGAATTAGATGGTTTGTGTGATCATTTGGTATTGATTAAAGATGTTGAAGAAATGCACACATTTATATTGCCAATTCTAACTACAATACCTCTTCAATTACTTGCATATCATATAGCTGTTTTAAAAGGCTGTAACGTTGATCAGCCAAGGAACTTAGCAAAATCTGTAACCGTAGAATGATCTTTACCAACTAAAGTTTATCCTAAAAAACACAACCTAAA
>CEOW01028432.1_pt1 | contig 14134 bp, 12 predicted proteins | sample 530621 | NCBI WGS metagenome assembly CEOW01 (sample SAMEA2620734, study PRJEB7988) | marine metagenome | isolation source: saline water (ENVO:00002010), including | reverse complement strand
GTGGAAATTCAGATGGTTTTTGGCCTCAAACAAGTAGAATTTTACCTTTAGCTGAAGAAAATATTTTTCCCAATAAGTTTCTTGCTTTAAATGCTGGTTCTAATTACTCAATTAATGCACAAATGAATAATGAATCTTATGAACAGGGTAATAGTTATCCAATTTTTGTAGAATTATCAAATTCCGGATTGGGCGATTCTAATGGCAATATTACATTATCATTTATAGCTTCAGATTATATTGAATTTGAAATTAATGAGTTGGAGCTTGATGGAATTGAATCTAGAACGAGTCTCGATTTACAAGATATAGTTTACTTTGAAATTTTAAATAATGCTCCTGATGGTTTTGTGGAAACAATTTCAATTTTAGTTTCTGATGAAGATGGCTATGAAAATATCACAGAAATACAATTTATAGTAGGTCAAACAACTGTTCTATTTTATGATAATTTTGAAACCAATCTAGGTTGGACAGTTGGAGCAATTGGTGATAATGCTAGTAGTGGTATATGGGAAAGAGCAATTCCTAATGGGACGACATTATATGAACAGCAGGTTCAACCAAATCAAGATTATTCTGATGATGGACTCTATTGTTATGTTACAGGAAATGGTATTGGTCAGGGTGCAGGATTTGATGATATTGATAATGGAAAAACAACTTTAATATCTCCAATATTTGATCTGTCTGATTACAGCTCGGCCTTTGTTTCATATTGGAGATGGTATACTAATAATTTAGGAGATGGGGCCAATCAAGACTTTTGGCAGGTTGATCTTTCAAATGATGCAGGTTTGTCGTGGATCTCACTTGAGCTAACACAACAATCTAATAATAGTTGGCAATATAAAGAATTTTTAATTAATGACTACATTGATCTTTCAAATGAAGTTATGTTTAGATTTATTGCTGAAGATTCAAATGATCCATCTCTAGTTGAAGCATCTATTGATGATTTTTCTATTTTAGTAATCGAAAATTCATTATTACCAGGAGATGTTAATGATGACGGAGCTGTAGATGTTTTAGATATTGTTCGAATTGTTAATATCATTATAGGTAACTATGATCCATCAAACTCTGAATACAATGCTTCGGATTTAAATTTCGATGGTATTATCAATGTTCTTGACATTGTTTTAGTTGTAAATCTCATTTTAGAATAATAATATTTTCTAAATTTTAAGATTTCTAGATAAGTTCAAAAGTATAAAAATTTGAATATTCCCAAAACAATTTTTATAATTTTATTAAATCTCTCATTTAATCAAAACTCATTAAATGTTGATTTGCTTTTCAATTACGATTATGATTTCGGTGTGAATGATATTTGGGGTTATGAGACTAATGACAATAGAGAATTCGCAATAGTAGGTACTGAATCAGGAACTTCAATTATTGAAATACTTGATAACACCACCATTGAAAGGGGATTTATTGAAGGTGGTCCATCTACTTGGAGAGACATTAAATCATATGGTGAGTATATTTACATTGGTACAGAGAATAGCAACGGTGGAGTTCAAATAGTAAGTATGCAAGATCCTGACAATCCAGTATTAGTGAATACTTTTACTAGAGTTGGAAATTCTCATAATCTAATGATAGATAATGGTTACCTTTACATAATGGGAGCCAGTGATGTTGGTTATTTGATTATTGCTTCATTAGAAGATCCACAAAATCCAGAGCAAATTGGTATTTGGAATGAAGAGTATTTGCACGATATTTGTATAAATCAAAATATCTTATATGGATGCGGTATATATTCTGGGGTTATGTTTGCGATTGATATTTCTGATCCACAAAATCCAATTACTATAAATTATTGGACTGACGTTCCATCAGCTCATGCTTGTTGGACAACAGATGATGGGAATTATGTACTAACAGCATCTGAAAGAGAATCTGGTCATATTATGATTTGGGATGTCAATGATTTAGATAACGTTAATTTGATTTCTGAATGGACACCTTTGGGTGCAGAATGGGACTCTGCTCATAATATTTTCATTAGAGATCAATATGCATACATAAGTTATTATAGATTTGGTTTACAAATTATAGATATTACATATATTAATCAACCTACATTGGCTGGTTACTATGATACCTTCTTAAACGATGAAGATGGAGGATTATATAGTGGTGCTTGGGGTGTCTATCCATTTCAACAGTCTTGTAATATATATATCTCTGATAGATCTTCAGGATTATATGTAGTTGATTTTAATGGATGTAATGAATCAGATTTACTTGATCCAATGCCTCCATCAAACTTAAATGTATTCAGTAATTATGAAACTCCAAACTCGGTTCAAATAAATTGGACCAATCCAGAACAACTATATGATGGAACAAGTTTAGATAATTTTTTGATAAAAATTTATCGAAATGAAGAGTTAATTCAAGAAGTAAATAATGCTTCATCTTATAATGACTTTAGCTTGATAGATGGTAATTATTATAAATATGATCTGCTAACATTAGATTTAAATACAGATAGTGTAAGTACTTCGATCTCATCAACTGTTTATTCAGGTGGTTCACCTTTCCCATCACCTCCAATGAACTTTTCCGTAAATATAGTAGAAAATGGGATGGAATTATCTTGGGTAAATCCAAGTACGCAATCAGACAATACATATTTGGATGATTTAAAATCTGTTAGAGTTTATAGAAATGATTCATTCATTTTTGAACAAAATGGTGTTAATAATATGGAAATGACATTCATAGATAATCCATTAGAAGGATATTTTTATAAATATTCAATTGTTTCAATAGATAATGAAGAACCAGAAAATTTGAGTGAATTTTCAGAAGAAATAAATATTTTTTACGGCTCTAATATTGAGTATTTGATTTGGGAGCCGAATTCAAATTCATCTCTTTCAGGTTTAGAAATTAAAAATGATTTAGATTACCTTAACAAAAATGCATATTTGTCAAATGATTTATTATCTTTTGGAAATTTAGAAGATAATAACTTTAAAGCAATTTTTGTTATAAACGGTATTTGGCCAAATAACCATATTTTATCTGATTACGAAAAATTAGTTCTTATGAATTATTTAGAAACAGGAGGTAACATTTATTTAGAGGATGCTGATATTTGGTATAATGATTTTGATAATCAATTTTCTAATTATTTTAATTGTATTGGTTCCGATGACGGAAATGGTGATATCACTAATTTAGTTGGTATTGCAGGTACATTTGCTTCAGAATTTGAGACAAATTACAATGGTGAGAACAATTCAATTGATAGATTATTATTTTCGTCTTCAGCATTTCCAATAATAAATAATGATAATCCAATTTATTCTGTTATGGTTGCAAATGATAATGATGATTATAGAACCTTAGCTTCTACTGTTGAGTATGGTGGATTTGAAAATATATTTGCTAGAAGGACATTGTTAGAAACAATGTTGTATTTTTTCGATAATGGGGGGCACCCTGATTGGTTAGTTGGAGATAGTAATCAGGATAATGTAATTGATATTTTGGATGTTATTATAATCATTGATTACATACTGACAATTATAGTACCTGAACCAATTGAATATTGGTTGGGTAATGTAAATAAAGATGATGAAATAAATTTGCTTGATGTAATACTTTTAGTTGAACAAATTTTAGATTAGTTTTTTAAATTTAGCTTAATTTAATATAGGATCTTTAATTTTAGCATTTTTGAATCCACGCTTTCTAAGAGCACAAGAATCGCAATTCTGACAAGGTATTTCTTGATTTTTATAACAACTCCAAGATAAATGTAAAGGTGCACCAAGTTCAACGCCTTTCAAGATTATTTCTTTCTTACTTAAGTGAATAAGCGGTGTTTCAATTTTAATTTTTGTGTCATTTTTTGTTCCTTTATCAATTGCCTTTTCAAAAGCATCAAAAAAAGATCTTCTACAGTCCGGATAACCTGAGGAATCTTCTTCTACTGCGCCTATAAATATTGATTTAGCGTTGATTACTTCAGCCCAAGATACAGCAGAACTCAAAATATTTGCATTTCTAAAAGGTACATATGATGATGGAATTTTTTTATTATTTAAATCAGCTTTTGTTACAGGTATATTTGAATCGGTTAAACTTGAACCACCAATTATGTTAAATTGACTCATATCAATTATTAGTGAGTCTTTAATTGAATAAAACTTTTGTATATCTTTAAAAGCTTGCAATTCTCTTTCTTGAGTAAGCTGACCGTAGTTTACATGCAGTAATGCAAGTTTTGAAAATTGTTTTGATGCAATAGAAGTTGTAACACAACTATCCATTCCCCCCGAGACTAAAACAATAGCTTTACTCATACTATACTCCTATTGTATTAGGATCCCAAATATGTTTGTGCATTTGAACTTGAAATTTTACATTCAAGGCATCATCAAGTATCCATTTTGCTAATTTTTCATAACTTAGCTCATTAAAAACACAAGAAAAAAGTACAATCCATTTTTTAGTTAAGTTATATTTTTTTATTTTGTTTTTTGCCCATTCATAATCTTCTCTGTTACCAATGACAAATTTTATTTCATCATGATCTTGCATATCATCTAAAATTGTCCAAAGATTTTTTTTATTCATTTCACTGAAAGGACATTTAAAATCAATAATTTTAACTACTTCTTTTGGAACTTGCTTAACTGATAAAGAGCCTCCTGTTTCAAGCATAACTTTGTATCCGCTTGAAATTAAGGATTCCATTAATTTAATAGATTCTTTTTGAAGTAAAGGTTCACCTCCAGTTACTTCAACTAGTTTGCAATTGTATTTTTTGATTTCTGTTAAAATTTCATCTATTTTCATGTTCTTACCTTCGTAAAATGAATATTCTGTATCGCACCAAGTACACCTCAAATTGCAATATGTAAGACGTATGAAAATACAAGGTAATCCTGATAAGGAAGATTCACCCTGAATGCTATAAAATATTTCATTTATGCGAAGACTCATTGTGTAATTTATTAATATAAGATGAATTGGCAATGTACTATTAAAAAAAAATAAAATAATTAATATATTTTTATATTTAGAGGCTTTGAAAACAATGATATTAATCATTAAAATTTAATGTGTTATTAATTAATAAAATATATGAATAATCCTCCAAAACTTTTTATCCCTGGACCTACTGAAGTCACTAAAGATGTTTTAGAATCTTTTTCTAAAGCACAAATAGGACATAGAACCCCTGAATTTTCAGAATTGATGAAATCTATTGTCATAGGTATCCAGAAAGTTCTATATACAAATAATAGAATTTATTTAGCTTCTAATCCTGCGACAGCTCTTTGGGAAATGTCTGTTATTAATTCAGTAAAAAAAGGAGTATTGCACGCAGTTAATGGAGCATTTAGTAATAAATGGGTATCTGTATCAAATTCTTTAGGATTAAAAAATAAAAAAATTGATTTTGAATGGGGAAAAGGAGTTAATGTTAATGAAATAGATAAAGCTTTATCTACTGGGAACTATGATGTTTTTGCTATGGTTCACAATGAAACTTCCACTGGTACCCAAAGTAATTTAGAACAAATATCTAATTTACTAATTCATAAATATCCTGATGTTATATGGCTTGTTGACGCAGTGAGTTCAATGGCTGGTACTAAAATTGAAGTTGATAAATTAGGAATCGATTACATTTTTTCTTCATTGCAAAAGGCTTGGGGATTGCCTGCAGGATTTTCAATATTTTCAGTATCTGATCGATTTAGGAAAGTATCAAATAGTATTGAAAATAAAGGATATTATTTTGATTTAAATATTTATGACAAATATTATGATAAAATGCAAACACCCTCCACTCCATCAATTCCTCACATGTATGGTATGAAATATATATTAGAACAAATAAATTTAGAGGGTATTAATAATAGGTGGTTAAGGCACATAAAAATGGCTGAATTTACTAGAAAATGGGCCTCTGATAGAGGTCAAACTATTTTTACCGAAACAGGATGTGAATCTAATACAATTACTTGTATTTGTAATGATAGAAATTGGGATATTAATAAAATTAATGAAATTTTATTATCAAAAGGATACAGAATGGATAGAGGTTATGGCAAGCTTAGATATAAAGCCTTTAGAATAGCGCATATGGGTAACGTGACTTTTGAAATGCTTAAAGAATATTTAGACGTTTTTGATAAAGTTTTAAAAGATTTGAATAAATGAAAATTTTAGTTACAGATCCAATTTCAAATTCTGGAATTAATTTATTACAAAATAGTGGTTTTGAATTAATATATGAAACAAACCTTGAAAAAAATGATATATTAAAATTTATAGAAAGCATTGATGCTTGGATTGTACGTAGTGGTACTCAAGTAACAAAAGAACTAATAAATAAGGCACAAAACTTAAGAGTTATTGGTAGAGCAGGTGTTGGTGTTGACAATATTGATATTATTACATCAACTTCAAAAGGAGTTGTTGTTATGAATACTCCTGACGGTAACACAATATCTGCTGCTGAGCATACAATAGCTATGATTTGTTCTTTATCAAGGAATATCCACTTTTCACATATTGATCTTGTTAAAGGTAATTGGAATCGTCATACTTTCCTTGGTGTTGAATTAAGGGATAAAATATTAGGAATTATTGGACTTGGAAGAATTGGTCTTGAGGTCGCGCATCGTGCAACTTCATTTGGGATGAAGGTGATTGGGTATGATCCCTATGTAAATGAAAAAATATTGAAAGAAAAAAATATAACAGCTGTTGAATTAGATCAACTTACAAAGGAAAGTGATTTTGTTTCATTGCACGTGCCATTAATAGAATCAACCAAATATTTATTTGATTATGATAGATTTAAAATGATGAAAAAAACATCTCGTATTATTAATGTCGCTAGGGGAGGATTAATAAACGAAACAGATTTAGCTAAAGCTCTAAATAGTAATATAATTGCAGGAGCAGCGATTGATGTTTTTGAAAATGAGCCGATTAAAAAAAATAATCCATTATTAAATGCAAAAAATATTTTATTAACTCCGCATCTTGGAGCATCAACACTTGAAGCTAAAGAAGGTGTTTCTATATCCATATGCAAACAAGTTGTAAATTATTTAAAAAATGAGGAAATGGGAAATGCAATAAATATGCCTCTAGCTGACATGGGAGTTTTAAAAAGAATTTCAACTTATATTAAGTTAGCTGAAACAATCGGTTCAATACAAAGACAGCTATCATCTGGTGCAGTAAAAGCAATTTATGTAGATTGCTATGGTTCAATTGAAGAAAGCAAAACAATTTTGTTGTCTTTTATAAGGGGGTTGTTAAACGATATTGTTGATGGAGGTGTTAACTTTATCAACGCAAATTTTATAGCTAAAGAAAGAGGAATTAAAACATCTCATTCATACAAGAATAAAGAAATTCCTTTTTCTAATTTAATTATGACAAAAGTAGAAACTGATACAGAAACAGTTACGTTAAGTGGATGTGTATATGGTAAAAATCTATACAGAATTGTTGATATTATGGGTTTTGAACTTGATATGAAGCCAGAAGGTAATATGTTGTTCATGCAGAATAAGGATGTCCCTGGTGTAATTGGTAAAGTTGGTTCTATTTTAGGAGAAAATAAAGTCAATATTGGAGAATATTTATTAAGCCGAACTAGTAAAAATGATATTGCATATGCTGTAGTAAAACTAGATTGTAAATTAGAAAGTCACATTATTGAGAGTCTCCAAAACTTAGATGAAATACTTAAAATACACCAACTAAAATTATAATGAATCATAAACAAAACAATGAATGGGAATCTGTTATTGGACTAGAAGTTCATGTTCAGCTTTCAACTGATACAAAAATGTTTTGTAGTTGCAAGTGGTCTTACGGTGAATTACCAAATACTTTAACTTGTCCTAGATGTTTGGGTATGCCTGGAGCCCTTCCAGTTGTTAATAAAAAAGCTATCGAGTATGCTATAACAATAGGTCATGCACTTAATTGTAAAATAAGATCTGAAACAACCTTTTCAAGAAAAAATTATTTTTATCCAGATTTACCAAAGGGTTATCAAATTTCTCAATTCAATGATCCAATTTGTGAAAAAGGCTTTTTAGAAATTAATGACTCTGATGGTGTTAAAAAAATTGGTATTACTCGCGCTCATATGGAAGAAGATGCAGGAAAATTAATTCACGATGTAGGAGAATCGTCTCTGGTTGATTTAAATAGGTGTGGAACTCCTTTAGTCGAAATTGTAAGTGAACCTGATTTACGTAATGCAAAGCAAGCTCGACAATATCTTGATCGTTTGAAACAAACTATTCAATATACTGGAGTATCTGATTGTGATATGGAAAAGGGTAATTTGCGGTGTGATGCAAATATTTCAGTGAGAAAAAAGGGTCAAAAAGATTTTGGTACTAGAACAGAAATAAAAAACTTAAATTCATTTCGTTTTGTTGAGAGAGCGATAAATTATGAAATTAATAGACATATTTCTTTAATTGAAGACGGTGGTAAAATTGATCAGTGCACTATGATGTGGGATGAAAACAAAGGGAAAACTTATATAATAAGAACAAAAGAAGAAGCTCATGACTATAGATATTTTCCAGAGCCTGATATCCCTCCATTGTCAATTTCTAATCAATTAATAAATAATTTAAAAATGAAATTAAAGGAATTACCTTCAGATAAAGAAAAACGCTTTGTTCATGAATATAACATAAAACTCAGCGATGCTATTATTATTGTGAAAGATGAAAAATTAGCTAATTTTTTTGAATCAATTTGCAAAAGCTCAGGACTGCCACATTTAGCAAGTAAATGGATACTTGGAGAAGTTTTAAGATTGCTTAAAGAATATAAAATAACTATAGATGAATGTCCAGTATCTGTAGAGCAACTATCAGGTCTTTTGAAGCAAATTGATCAAAATGTAATTACTAATGCTAATGCAAAAAATGTTTTTAATATAATGATCGAAACTAATGATGACGCACTAGCAATTATTAAACGTGAAGGATTTAGTTTAAATGAAAATAGTGAAAGCATTGAAGAAATAGTTCTAACAGTATTTAAAGATAACCCACAAGAAGCTGATAGATTCAAAAATGGAGAGCAAAAACTTTTAGGTTTCTTCATGGGGCAGGTAATGAAAATTACAAAAGGCAGAGTTGATCCAACAAGTGTATCGAAAATTATTAGAAAACTCATTTAAAAATAGAACAATTACCATAGCCGGTTCTGGTATTTCTGGGTTAGTAGCTGCATTAATCTTAAAAAAAAATGGTTATAACCCAATCCTTTATGAAAAAGCATCACGCTGTGGATTTAATAGACACAGTGATTTTGAAGGTTTAGAAACTTGGAATTTATATTCAAATCCTATCGAAGAGTTAAAAAAAATTGGAATAAAAATAACATTTAATTACAAGGTTTTTCATTCATTTAATGTTAATATGGTAGACAAAAAATCTATTTTAATTAAAAGTCCTAAACCTTTCTTTTATATTTTAAGTAGAGGAGATCAGCCTGGTGATTTGGATTATGAGCTTCAATCTCAAGTTGAAAAAGAAGATATTAAAATTAATTTTAATCAAAAAATAAGAAAAAATCAAGCTCACATAATTGCAACAGGTTCAAAAAAAGCAAATGCCTTTATTAGAGGAATAACATTTGATACCGATTTAGAAGACCAAGTTCAGCTAATTTTAGGTAATGAAATAGCCCCAAAAGGTTATGGATATTTAATTGTTATAAATGGTAAAGCTACTTTAGCTGTTGCTTATAAAAAAGTAAAAAAAAGAACTGATGGTATTTTGAAAGTACTAATAGATTATTCAAAAAAAACTTTTAATATGAAAATCAAAAATTACAAGGTTTTTTCTAGTTTTGGTTCTTTCAATTTTAAACAAACAAAAGTAGATGAATCAGGTAGAATTTACATAGGAGAAGCTGGAGGTTTTCAGGATTATTTATTTGGATTTGGTATACAATATGCTGTAGCATCAGCTTCTTTGGCGACGGAATCTATTTTTAAAGATAAATCTTTTGGCAGTATATATCGTGATAGGATAAAGGCTCATATGAGTGTTTCTTCAAGAAACAGAAAATTTTATGAAAGATTAAATGATAATCAACTATATCTAATTACAAAAATATTATCGAAATCATCAGATCCAATTTCTCTATTAAGAAAAAGAACTCAACCATCACTTTTGGATAAAATATTAAAATATTTTTAAATTTAAAACTAGAATTATGATAACTTTACTTTGGTATTCAATAAAAATGATACAAATTTTCGCGCTTTTGACAGTAATGTCAGGATTGTATTATGGTTTTTTTGATAGAAATATGAATTATGAACTAAAAATGTTTTTTTATGGTGGAATAATGTTTTATCTAGCTAATTGGTTGGAATCCAAATTTATTAATCAAGGATAGTAAATGTCAGATATATTTGAAAAAATAATGAAAGATATGGGAGTTTGGAGTGAAAAACTAGCAGCCAAAACTAGCGATTACATTCAAGTTGCAATTGACAAAGGGGGTGAATTAACTAGAAAAGGAAAAATCCAAATTGAAATTGAAGTTACCAAACGAGAATATAATAAAAAAATCAAAGAATTTGGAGAATATGTACTGTTAAAAAGCAAAGAGGGTATGACTGATTTTTCAATGGATGCTGAATTTATCAAAAATACTGAAATCATCCTAAGTTTAAAAAAAGTTATTGAAGAACTTAAACTCAATTTTAACAAAGCGAAAACAGAAGATAAAATTAAAGAAAGTTTTAATGATGTTGAAAAAAAATGATTCAATTGATTTGCATGTGATATAGATCACATTATATATTTAAATTATTATTTAATATAGGTACTGTAATAGTTATGAAAGAACGAATAACAAAAACAAAACAAAAAGACAAAGTGGTTATTGTTAATAACTCCGGAACTGTTATCAGGGAGAGAAATTTTCAAAACGATCAATTAAACGGTCCAATTAAAGTTTTTTATGATAATGGTCAACCCCGCCTTCAAGGTCAATATAAAAATAATGCGCGAATTGGTGTGTGGAAACATTTTGATCCCGAAGGTAAAGTTGTATTGGAAGAAACTTTTTAATAAATAACAAAACTTATAATATAGCTTTCTATAATATTTTAGTTAGCTACTTTTGTCATTTTAATAATATTTAGGAAATCTAAAATGCTTACAAATACAACTTATCTTTCATATTTTAAAATCTTAATTTTATCTCTCTTTTTTCCAAAGTTTATATATTCCTCTTGCGATCCTGACAATGCACTAGCAGACTATGAACATCCTGAATCTGGTTGGTGTTATGAACAATCTACGACTCAGATGTTTTATAATTTTCAAGAAGCATTCATCACAAAAAATAACACAATAATAGATTTAGAATCTGGAGATATAATTGCTGCTTTTAAAAATGTAGACCCAGATGGTAGTCCTGATAATGGTGACGAATATGAAATTTGTTTAGGTTGGTCAAACGTTGTTGTGATGAATGATGGAGCGACATCTTTTCAGGTATTTATGAATGGGTCTGATGGATTTGTTGAAGGTTTAAATGTAGGTGAAAATCCAACTAACTACAGAATTTGGAATAATGATGAAAATTTGGCTTATGATGCAATTATTGATAACAAAGAACCATTTGAGGATGTTAATGGTGACGGTTGCTATGGTGCTGATGATGGAGATACATTCACAGATACAAATGGGAATGGATCTTGGGACCCATCAACAATTCCTGGATTTAATGCTAACTCTCAACATTATCTTCAAAAAATAAAGGGATTTGATATTGACGTAGATTGTAATGGAGATGCAATAGTTGATGATTGTGATGATAACCCCAATCAAGCAGGATGTGCTTTTGAAGATGATTGTAGAATTTGTATAGGTGGTCAAACTTGTATTGATGAATCTTACGCATCCTTTTACAATGAAGTTGATGGCTTTGTTACTGAAAATGATTTTGGAGGAGGGTATGATTGTAATATGTCCTGTCCAGATGATGACAATTATGGATATTTTATCGGTAACTGTGGTGATTGTTTAAGTCCTGAATTAGATCCAGATTTTTGGAAGGATTGTAATGATGATTGTCACCCTACGGAAACACCATATGGGTGTTCAGGTGACCAAGATTGCGGTCTAAAAGAATTTGATAGTTTATATCTAGAATATAGTGATTTATCAAATGGTTGTTGTCATCCTGATGAAATGACAACTTGGTATGCAGATAATGATTTAGATTTGTTGGGAGATCCTGATAACCAATATTCGTTATGTTTGCCAGAATTGTTAGATTCCATTGTTACAAATAATTATGATTATCATCCAGATTGCAACTCAAATTCTGTAGATGATTGTGGTATATGCGATGGTTTTTATCTTGATCAAGATGGAGATGGAATTAATGATTATGTTGATTGTCTTGGAGTTTGCAATCCAATATATGCTTCTGATGAAATTATACTAGAGCAAGAATTAAATGAGCAAGTTTATGGTGCTATGTTAGATGATTGTGGTATTTGTGATATAAATTTTGATAATGATAATGAAACTTGTACAGGCTGTACAGATCCAGATGCTCTTAATTATGATCAAGATGCGACGATTAATGATCATGAATGTTATTTTGGAGTATGGCCAGGAGATACAGATAGAAACGGCATTGTTGACGAAAATGATATCTTGCCTATTGGAGTATTTTGGGGGGAACATGGTAGTCCAAGGATACTTACATCTGGCAATGATTACACCTGGCAGCAACAAATAGGATATGACAATTGGGATAACATCCCAGCTCTTTATGCTGATGCAAATGGTGATGGGGTGATAGATATTTTTGATATTTTAGTAGTTTTCATAAATTTTAACAGTACAACTGAATATTCTAATTCAACATCATCTTTTAGCGATTACTATACCAGTATTGATTTAAGTCAATATAGAGCAGAATTTGAAAATATTTACTACAATCTACCAAATGGTCAAGAAAATAGTGACGTTCACAATTTATTAGAAAACTTATTTGGATTTGAACCTATTGTAGAAATACCCTCTGAATTCAAGCTTCACCAAAATCGTCCTAATCCATTTAATCCAACTACAAAAATAGTGTACGAAATTCCAACTTCTTCAAATGTTATAATTACTATATCAAATATATTAGGTGAAGTAGTTTTTGAAAATCAATTAGGCATTAAAGAACCTGGAATTTATAGTTTTGATTTTGATGGCTCTAATATATCATCTGGAGTTTATTTTTATCAATTAGAATCATCAAATGGTACTGTAATCAAAAATAAAATGATGTTAATAAAATAATGAAAAAAATAATTTTTGCATCATTTGTATGTTTAATTTTTCATAGTTGTAACACCTTAATACAAGATAGAGATATCTCACCAACACTTGCTCTTCGTTTTCAAAATCAAACAGCAACTGAGTATGAATTCTCTTTTGAAATGTATTCAATTGAAAATATATCAGCATTTGCTTGTGAAATTTTTTTTGATGAAGATGTGTTTGAAATCTATTCAGAACCCTTTACTGATTTAGATAATGATGGTGGTTGGGATTACGGAGAAGAATACGAAGATTATGGTCTTGATGGATGTGAAGATAGCTATGAAGATGGTACAGGAGGATGTAATCTAACACAAGATTTAACTGTAAATGACCCTAATAACGATAACTATAACTCATCTGATTCCACCTCAAGTCAACTTGAGGGAAACGGAACATTTGATGACAAAACTATTGTTTTCGAAGATCTTTTTAATTCAGATATTGAGCCAATGGACGATTTTAATTATGTAAAATATGCTGAAGGTGGTAAAATTTCTCTTGTTGGAGCTTTTGTTGAAGAAACCCCGGGCGAACAATATATTTTTGAAATACTTGATCAAAAAATTGCTACGTTGAAATTAAGAATAAAACCTGGAGCTGTTTTGGATTCATCAGTTATTTCAATTGGAAATTGGCAACTATTGCAACCTGATGGAAATGGAGCTTACTTTGGAGGTATGGTTGCAACAGAAACGTTGTACGTTACGCAATAGTCTTCTACCTTAATTAGGTAATATAAAAATAAAAAAAAA
>CEOW01029120.1_pt1 | contig 14253 bp, 16 predicted proteins | sample 530621 | NCBI WGS metagenome assembly CEOW01 (sample SAMEA2620734, study PRJEB7988) | marine metagenome | isolation source: saline water (ENVO:00002010), including | reverse complement strand
TCTTTAAACTCATCATCTGACAATGACAATTCTTGTTTGACTCTTTGCTGGAAATCTTTATTATCTTTTAATTCACTTAATACACCTGCAGGGTCGGTTTGCTTTGCCTTTACTTCTGCATCTCTATTTTTTCCATCAAAGTCAGGTGCACCATCGGTATTCATTGTTGGACTATTTGCATTAGTTGACATGTCTCCCATGTAACCACCGCCTGGTGCGGCTAGTAGTAATTGACCAGCATTGTATGATATGTCTGCACTCAATATTTGGTCATTAAGTCCTGTGTAAAGATAATGATATGCTTTTTTGATATTCATTTCTTTAACACGTTTGGTTGTTTGTCTATCACTTAAATTATTTTCTGCTTGTGATATTTCATGATTAGGATGTGCTGTATCATATATAACAGGTTTGTAAATTATTTTCTTAGCATATTTTCCTCTACGTCTATCAAACTTAGCCGCTCCGTGTTTGTCTAATTCATATGAAATTGATGCTTCAATTTTATACCACTTTGTGAATGTTTGGTCTAAATTTAATCCGTTTTCATCTATCTCAGGATCATTAAAAACTTTCTTTCTTGATGCTTTGTTTAAAAAGTCATCACACATTACTAATACAGTTGTAAAAAATTGATTTAAACTTGTACCTTCTTTCATATTAATGTTTTGATTGTAAAACCAGTCACTGCCTGCTTCTACACCACCATCAAAACTTTCTGGTGATTCTTCAAGTCGCTTTCTGTATTCTTCTAATGTTTTTACACCTTGCTCTTGAGCGTTCAATAATCTGTTTACTTCTTCTGCCGCTTTTGCTCCTGCATGGCTAACTTCTAAATCTGGTAGTTGTGTTTTTAATTGCGATAAGTCAAACACAATTTCATCGTGATGTTCTTCACCGTCTAAATTTTCTTCTCTATAACTGTTTAATTGGTCTTCCAAGTCTTCGACCATTTCGTCAACTGCGTTGCCTTGCACTTTTAAATCTTTTGGTAATTTAAAATACTCATCTGTAAAAGCATGACTGTTTCCAACTGGACATTCAAAATCGTATGTGCTACCTGTACTGTCTATGCTTACACCGACTTTTGCTATTTGTAATCTATAAATGTATGGTCCGGCAATATCACTTAATTTGTCGTCACTACTTAAAACTGGCTTGCCATCTATACTTTCATCATCTTCTTGGTCAATGGCTGAATTATAACCTTTAAATTCTATTGCTAAAAATAAAGGCACATCTGCAAACATGTATTCATGTCCTAGTGCCAATTTTGCGGCTTGTATTTGGTCTAATAAATCTGCGGCACTTGGTTGGAATAATGTGAAAGATGCTCTGGTGGCAAATGTGTTTCCTGAACCTGGGCCTTTAACAATGTCTAATGATAAGTTATCTATCTGTACTCCAGTAACGCCTGTCTGTGCTAACACAACTGTACGTCCTGGTTCGGCGGCATATTGTCCTCTTAGCCATTCCTCTTCGCCTATCATGTACAGTTTAAGGTTGTAACTGGTATTCTCATAATAGTCCAGTACGTTACCCATCACGGCATCTAGATATACATCTTCTACTGCTTCTTTATGTGCGTCTTTGTCAACTGCCATTATCTAACTCTATCTATTGCTGTAGTACTTGGCAAAAATATTTCTTTTCCAGAAGTAAAGTCTTCTAAAGGATCTATAAGTTTGTCTGGATTTCTCAAAGCAAACACCCACCATAATTTTACTGTTCCAAATAAATCATTTGCTAAAAGGTCCGGTCTTTTGTCATATCTACTTTCAATAGTATAGAGTTCGTCGGAAGCCGACTGAGGAATTTTTGGCAATGTGTTCACATCTAAATAAAATTTAGTGACCTGTGTATTTTTTAAAAAACTATTATTGCTGTGAAATGTAGCCATTAGATAAATCCTTTGTTAAAGTCTTCGCCTCTGGTAAATGCATTCAAGTCAAAACGTTTCCTTAATTTTTTCAATGTGTATTGAGGTGCCATTTCTATCATAATGTCTGTTTCTGTAGGCATATAAGTTACTGTCTCTTTTGCTGTAGGGTGATTGTATCTAACTGGTACATAATCTACTCCGTCTGGCAATTGGAAGTTAAAACTTCTAATAATGACAGGAACTTTGTTAAATCCAAAGTGTCCTAAATATTCAAAAATTAACACTGGTGGCGGAGTTCCATAGAATCCTTGTTCTACTGCTGAGTCTCCAAAATACCCTTTTGTTATACTTCTTAAAAAATGGAATATTGCCAATAAATATTGTGCTTCTTCTAGTGTGTTTGCTGTAAACTGTCCTTGCACTGGCAAGACAGGTGGTTTACTATTAAGGTAGGTATAGAACGGATAATTAGAACCATGCTGACTATGTTCGTCATAATCAACTTGTCCTTGTAAGAAGATGTTAGGTGTATAAGGAAATACTATACCACCTCTGTCTTTTAAAGGACTTAATATACTTGGCTTATCTTCGCCTTTAGCATTTTTTGTTCCGTAAGCAAAGTCTTCACCACCTTTTTTAGGTCGTATTCTTGCTCTCCAGTCGAATTTACCAAAATCTTGTCGACTTTGTGGTAAATCTGTGATAGAGTTGGCTCCAACACTACCTCTGTTTACTGGTTCTCCGTCTATAATGAAATCATCTGCCATAATACTTCTCCTGCAATTATTTATCATAATAAATAAAAACGTATTTTAATTATTAAAACAATTCAAAAACAATTGACTTAAAGTTGTTTTTGTGTATAATACAATATAAACGAATGATAGTTTTGAGGAGAATATATGACACAAGGCAGAAAAGTCAACTATCTTAACAACAAAGACATTCTATCTGAGATACATAAGAGTAAACTAAGTTACTGTTACATAGCAGACGAAAATTATTCAGATCCAGATATAATTGTTGAATCTGTAAAAAAGATTAATAAAACAAACATTAAACAAGCACAAATTAATCGAGCCAGTAAAATGTCTCGTAAAGCATATGATGAAGCCATTGCCAAAGGCGATTGGACTAAAAAACCTAAACAGAAAGAATTTGCAGTAGATCCAAACTCTATTGCTGTTGATTCTTTGGTGTTTCGTGTATCCACATATGAGCATATTCCAGATGAACCAGGTAGAAAGAAAACAACAAAAACTGTTGCTGATTCAAAAGCAAAAGTTAATTTCCCACCGTTTAAGCATTACATCTTAGATAGTAATGGAATAAACCCTAGGGAAGTTGTTAGAAGCCACTGGGTAGGTGGATTACATAATGGACATTTTAGTACTACACATGGCAGTATAACAAATGAACTAGGTAAGATGTTTATGAAATTAGTAGAACGTTACAGTCAAAGAGGTAACTGGAGAGGTTACACTTACGTTGATGAGATGCGTGGACAAGCATTAGTGCAATTAGCACAAATAGGACTACAGTTTAATGAAGCGAAAAGTGATAATCCTTTTGCATATTATACTGCAACCGTAAACAATAGTTTTACTAGAGTATTAAATTTAGAAAAACGTAATCAAACAATCAGAGATGATATTTTGATTGAACAAGGTCACTTACCAAGTTATGGCAGACAAATCCAGCATGAGAACGAACTCAAAGAAATGAGAGAGATGGCTCAAGCAGAATTGGATAACGACCCAAGTAAGTAAGGAAACATATGGCTAACCTTTTTAAAAGGGCCGCATGTTTTACAGATATACATTACGGCTTAAAACAAAATAGTAGACAGCATCTAAAAGACTGTCACAACTTTGTCAATTGGTTCATAGCAGAAGCCAAGGCAAGAGATTGTGAAACCTGTTTCTTTTTAGGTGATTGGCATCATCATAGAGCAAGTATTAATATTGCTACTATGAATGCTACTATTAGAGATTTAAAATTACTAAATGATGCTTTTGAGAAAGTATATTTTATTACTGGTAATCACGATTTATACTATAGGGAAAAACGTGACCTTAACAGTATCGAATTTGCTAGAGACTTAGAAAATTTTGTTATGGTAGACGAACACTTCTGCGAAGATGGTGTTGCTATCATACCTTGGTTAGTTGGTGATGAACACAAAAAACTAAACAAGATGGATTGCAAATATATGTTCGGTCATTTTGAATTACCTTACTTTAAGATGAACGCAATGGTAGAGATGCCAGACCATGGTGGTGGTATCACTGCAGGAGATATATCTAATCCTGAATATGTGTTTAGTGGACATTTTCATAAACGTCAGTACAAAGGAAACATACATTATATAGGTAATGCATTTCCTCACAATTATGCAGACGTTGGTGATAATGAACGTGGTGCTATGTTTTTAAATTGGGACGAAGAACCTCAATATGTAAATTGGCCCGAATGTCCAAAGTATGTTGTAATGGGACTAAGACAATTACTAGAATCACCAGAAAAGTATTTGGATAGTAATACTCATGCAAGAATAAAATTAGATGTGAGTATTAGTTATGAAGAGGCAAACTTTTTAAGAGAAACGTTTGCAGAAAAATTTAATGTTAGAGAATTGCACTTACTTCCAGTCAAAGAAGATGAGGAAGTTTTTGAAGGCGAGGATATTAAATTTGAAAGTGTGGACCAAATTGTGATTACACAATTAGAAACTATTGAAAGTAATTTGGTTGAAACGGATCGTTTAATTGAAATATACAGGAATATAGAAATTGCTTAAGATAAAAAATGTAACAGCAAAAAACTTTATGAGTGTAGGGAACAACCTACAAGCAGTATCGTTCGATACTGAACAACTTACACTAGTATTAGGTCATAATTTAGATTTAGGTGGAGATGGTAGTAGAAATGGTACAGGTAAAACTACTATCATTAATGCTTTAAGTTATGCATTATATGGTGAAGCATTAACAAACATTCGTAAAGATAATCTCATAAACAAAACTAACGGCAAAGGCATGATTACCACTGTTGATTTTGAAATCAACGGAACTGAATACAGAATTGAACGTGGTAGAAGACCTAATGTGCTAAAGTTTTTTATTGATGGTGTTGATTCACAAGACAATGAACAACAAGGAGACATGAGAGAAACACAAAAAGACATAGAAAAAGTTATAGGCTTTCCGCATTCTATGTTTAAGCATTTAATTGCTCTTAATACATACACAGAACCTTTCTTGGCAATGAAACAAAATGACCAACGTGATATGATTGAGCAACTGTTGGGTATAACTGAAATAAGTCAAAAAGCAGAAGTACTAAAAGACTTATTAAAGCAAACACGTGATAGTATAAAAGAAGAAGAGATAAGAATAACAGCAGTATCAAATGCTAACAAACGTGTAGAGCAAAACATTACAGATATCGAAAGTAGAAGTAGGGCATGGAATAAAAACAAAGAAGACAAAGTTAGTGCTTTACAATCTAGTTTAGACACATTGCAAGAAACAGATATAAAATCTGAATTAGATTCACATAGAAAAATAGTTGAGATAAATGAAAAACAAACCAAGTTAGAAACATTAAAAAATGAACTAACAGCAAAAACAACTTCTATGAACAGAAGTGATACAAAATTGGAAGAATTAGAATCTAATTTAGAAAGTGCCAAAGCAGGTGTTTGCCCAGCATGTGAACAGCCTACTGCTCATTTAGATACACATGAAAAATACACAAAAGATTTAGAAGAAGATATAAAAGAAGAACAAAGATACAACGTGGGACTAGTAGATAGCATCAGGGAACTAAATGTAGAAATTAAAAAGTTAGGACATATCCCTGAACTGCCTACAACATTTTATAAAAATATGGAAGATGCATTGTCTCATAAACACAATGTTGAAACAATACAAGAACAAATTGAAGAAAAAATTAAAGAAGCAAATCCTTATACAGAACAAGTAGAGCAACTTAGAGAAACTGGTATAGAAGAAATTAGTTATGACCTTATTAATGAATACACCAGTTTGAAAGAACATCAAGAGTTTTTGTATAAATTATTAACAAGCAAAGATAGTTTTATTAGAAAGAAAATTATTGACCAAAATTTACAATACTTAAATTATAGATTAAGTCATTACTTAGACAAATTAGGATTACCACATGATGTTAAGTTTAACAGTGACTTGTCTGTGGACATTACAGAATATGGCAGAGACTTAGACTTTGATAATTTAAGTAGAGGTGAACGTAACAGACTTATATTAGGTATGAGTTGGGCATTTAGAGACATATATGAAAGTCTTAACCAACCAATGAATTTGATGTGTATAGATGAACTGGTAGACAGTGGCATGGATACCACTGGTGTTGAAAATGCATTGGCAGTTCTTAAGAAGATGGGTCGAGAATCAAAGAAAAATGTGTTCTTAATTTCACACAAAGAAGAATTACAGGGAAGAGTTAATAACGTTTTATATGTAGTAAAAGAAGGAGGTTTCACAAGTTACAGTAATGATATTGAAATCTTAGAGGAAACATGAAACTAGATATACATCTAGGTGAAGAAGGTGACTTTACATTAAGTTATAATTTATATGACAATGATGTAAGTCGCCTTTTTTTACAACGTATGCAAGTGCAAGAAAATAAGGTTGTAAGCAGAACACAATTTTATAATTTTGGGGAAACACAAAAAGATGTTGAAGAAAAATTATTACACATCAGTGAACAATTACAAAGTTTAGGACTTATAAAAGATACCAGCCAAGAAAATTTAAATATATTACATGAAAATTTTCCTAGGCTTCATGCTGAACACACAGGTAAAATTCGTGAACTGTTAAGAATGTTTAACTATTATATTCATCATTTAGAAGATATTAGTAGAGGATATAATGGTAAAAGATTTTTATTTACTTGTGAAGATGAAGGCATAGATTTACCTCAACAAGCATATGAAATGTTTACGCCTACAAAAGAATATGGAAAGTTGTATATGAACTATCCACATGTGGGCAAACATTTTTTAGAGTTGTTCAGTGACCAAGATATAAACATACCACAAGAGCAAATACAACTTACACATAAGATGTGTAATACTGTTTATTGCTGGTTTGGAGAAAACAAATTTACCAATAAAATAGAATTAGATGATTTAATGATAAACATGTTTATGTTTTATAGACAAATTGAACATAAACTTCCATACAAATGGAAAGATCCAAAACTTGCAATAGGATATTTGCCACTAGGAGAACTAGACAAAGATATCAATGTAGATGATATTGCAAACAATAAGTATGTACACAGTTGGAGTGTATATGCGTAGTCCATGGATTTATAAAACAGCAGTTGTAGATACTTTACCAGAGGATTGTGAAGCCTTTGTGTATCTTATCACTAACAAAAAGAACGGTAAAAAATATGTTGGTAAAAAACTTGCTAAGTTCAAAACTACCAAACCACCCTTAAAAGGCAAAAAGAACAAAAGGCGTGGTTACAAAGAAAGCGACTGGAAAACGTATTGGGGAAGTTCTGACCATTTAAAAGAAGATGTAGAAAAGTATGGAGAAGAAAACTTCATAAGAGAGATACTGCATTATTGCCCCAGCAGAGGCATTTCCAGTTACTTGGAAGCCAAAGAGCAGTTTGACAGGGAAGTGCTGTTAAACGACGAATACTACAACGGAATCATTAATGTTCGCATAGGCGGATCAGAAATTCTTAAGGAACATCTCAAAAAGAAATAACTACTTTCCGTAACAGGCAAAATATCGACACCCAGTCAGACTAACACAGGCAAACACATAGGCTCCACACCACCCCACCGAGGCAGATAATATCGGTATCCTTGAGTCTTCCATAAGGGCGACGGATCTGGATTGTGGACGGCAAGATACATAAACGACACAGTATTAAAAAGATGTAGGCAATGAGAAAAAGCAACCTACAAGCCGATAGGACTGAACTCTACAAGGTCTTATTGGTTTCCGTGAGATTAGTGACGGTAGTGTATGGGGACAGAAGGCTCACCGGTTCCTAGTAGCACCCGAGTTAGAGATGACGATTCTCATCATGATGACTTATTTTTTCACCCGGCAACGGGTGAATTATGACTCAACTATCATGATAACGGTAAAAATTTCCAACAAAGAACGATATGAATGAAATGAATGAGTTATGTAGTTGGAAAAGACACGAAGTGTCTATAAAGTAGAAAGCATTTCAACTGTGTCCTTATAAGACATTCTTAAATTTACAGTATATAAGTAAAAATCTCTATCCAAGTTATGCTTGTTTGCTCCATGTTGTTTTGTTACATCCAATATCATCAACTCACCAGGGTTTAGCGACTTGTTATGCGAAGCATCGTCATGGATTATTTCTAAAGGTTCATCTTCTAGGTTAAACATAATATTGGTTTTTCGCGTGAGTGGATTTTTCCAACCCATTAACCAGTCATTGTGTAAATCTACCCTTTTGTCCGCTTTGACAGTTTCTATGGCAACACTATGTTCTTCTACGTTTAAGGGCAAAGGTGTTGCTTCTACTATTTGATTTTGCAACGCAAGAGGCATATCGCGGAGCAAAAAAATGTGTTGCGCCATATAGTCACCTGTGTCGCCGCTTTGATGAAAAGGATTTTCTGTGCGGAAATTACTAATAGGCTCTATGAGTTCACGCATGGCGCCAACATCATAGTCCCAACTTAAAATAGTGCTATACATTCTTCAAAAGTCCTTCTACCATTAACAGTCAAAAATTCAGCAAGATGTTCGCTTTTGGTATTGTCACAGCCATGCATCTTTTGAGTGTTTAACACAAAATAATCACCTGGATTTATTGTTACATCTTCTAATACATCATTGTTGCTGTGCATAATAGTAGCAGGATGTTCGCCTATATTAATAACAATATTGCTTTTTCTACCACCAATATCAATATGTGGATCTAACATTTCTCCAGGCAAAATCCACTCTAATCCCATAAAATGATTTTGTTCTAAATGCCATTGTTGTTTGAAACTTTCTGGTATGTGTTTCCAAATTTGACTGCAACTATACAGTTTTTGTCTAACTTTGCGTAAATTAACCAACCCAGCAATACGTTCATCATCTCTCAAAAACTGTATGAAATCGTTGGTTGTGGGTGCAAGATTGGCGTTTTTTAACCATTCGTTATCATCATTAAAATCAGCAGAACGTTGGTCTTTTATGGTGCATTTTGTGTATCTTGACATGTGTATATTTAACTAAAAAATACCAAAAAAAGTGGTAAAAAAGGTTGACTTTACCAGGAAAATCAGTATAATAGTATGTATTGTTTAAGATATAGGAGTATCAGATGACACTAAATGAAGTAAAACTAGCCATTAGAAATGGCAATTTCTCGAATGAAGAACTTAACACTTTGAGTTCTTATGTTCAAAACGTTAAAACTGAGCAGGCAAAAGCCAGTATTTCAGTTGGTGACGAAGTTTTCGTAGTGCAAAAAACTAAGAAAACTAAAGGTATTGTTGAGAAAATCAACATCAAGAAGGCTATTGTAACACTTCCGCAAGGACGTTACAATGTTCCATTAAGCATGTTGGAGGCTTGTTAATGAAGTTTCACAAACAAGTTAAGATTCCTGGTATGACCATGGAACAAATCGTTGAGGCTCTTGAGCAGTCTGAATTAGAAATGCGTCCAATGAGAGCAGAATACAGTTTTGAAAGAAAGTTCAAGACTACTAATACTGTTTCAGACTTCAATCTAGTAATTGAAGATGAGCAAGTTGAAGTTCAGGCTAATGGTGACTACAATGTGTTCAGTTTTACACCTTATGTTGCCAGAGACCTTTTGGGTGTTAAGGACAAATACTTGACCATGCGATACACTAAAAGTGATATCGGCTATGAAAGAGATGGTTGGGCTGAGTATGGTGCTAATGGCATGAAAAAAGGCAAGAAGTATATCGATGGTGCAACTGGTGAGGAGAAAACTGTTTAATGGCAACTATATCCCCAAAAACTAAAAAGTTTGTTCGCATAGACACTTATGGCGATTTGATTATGCCATTGGAAGTGTTTGAACGTATTTGCGACAAAATAATGATTACCAAGTCTGACTATGAAGACGGTGAGTATGTGCTCAGCGAAATCAAAAGTTTTGACAAGGTTCATCTGCATGATGTTGAAGAAGTAAAGAACTTGTTGGTACACGACAAGTTGAAAAACTCATGATTGAAATATTACAAGAAGTAACCGATTGGGGTAAACTGAAGGTAAACAATGGCATTTACCATGTGAACTCCTCGGGTAAACTTGTTGCATTTCAACCCAACGAACATGCACCAGTTCAACACTTAAAAGTACCAAGCACTCAATTTAGTAAAGCAAGACGTAAGTTTGTAAAGATAGGCGAAAGAGCAGAAGAGATGCCAAGTCATATCATTGAAGTGACTGGTTCTAAGGGCAATACATATTATGTAGACACTGAAAAAGGTACTTGTACTTGCCCAGGTTTCACTTATCGAGGAAATTGCAAACATGTCAAAGAATATTGCTAGTTTATTAATTGTTTTATTATTAGGTGCTTGTGCTAGTGGAGGAGGTTCCGCAGGACTTGTACCGCAACCTGAGGCCCGCGCCGTTTCTACCGCGCCTTCCGATCCGCGCCACCAATTTACGCCGGTTACCCACACTTACTCCCCCAACTTAACCGGGCATAGTGAAACAGTAACACACACGTTGGATATGACAGCACACACCACTAGTGGTTTACCTGCTCCAACAGACAAATATAAAATTGCAGATTATGGATTTTTTAGATCCACTATAACAGGATACCATGATGGCTATGAATATGGTGCTGAAAGCAGTATCCAGAATAGTTTTATTCAACGAGGTCATGTCCATAGAGCAGATTTAAATGGAGATGGCTGGCAAGATTTTTATATGGTGTTATGGGCAGGAGACCATTCTGAATTGGAATGGGCACCAAACAGTTATGTGTATGCATGGCTTAATGACGGCGATGGTAATTTTATTTTAAGCAATGATTTGTTTCCAGAAGGTAATCCTTGTTTTGCAGGAACAGAATGTAGCAGTTCAAATCCTACAACAATTAATAAGAGTGTCTTAGTTGCAGACTTTAATGGCGACGGATTAGACGACATCTATAATGGTGCAAATATTGTTTTAAGCGATAATGGTAAATTTTATAATCACGCAGATAAACTGCCTAGCGATTTTGCTAATGCATGTGGTGATGTATTTTGTTTTACACATGATGCATACGCAAGTGATGTAGAAGGCGATAATGATTTAGATATATTCTTACCTATATCTCAGCCTGATGTAAACAATGTTGAAGTACCATGGACTATGTTATTAAATGATGGTGCTGGAAACTTTTCTGTAAATCAAAATTTTCCTGATGTAACAGATAACTTATTTGCCACAACTGCCGTAATAGGTGATTTTGACAATGATGGTTCGGGAGATGTAGCAGTTGGTTGGTTTCAACCAGGTCAAAGTGCTACATTCTCACAAACATATGAAAATAGTGCAGGTGCAGTATTTTGGAACGATGGTCAAAATGACTGGAGTGTAAGACCTTGGAGTGAGTTACCTAACAACTATTATGGTTCTAATGGTAATGCAAACGACATGGAAGTAATAGACTTTAACAATGACGGTTTATTAGACATAGTATTAGCATCTACTAAGCATGATCCTTATTATGATGGTCGTATGATACAATTTTTTGTAAACAACGGCGACGGTACATTTGGTGATGTAACCAGCACATATAATACCAATACAAAATATGCAAATGGTTTAAACAATGGCTATTGGAATGGTGATGGACAATTACACATTATCGATTTTGATGCAGATGGCGATTTAGATATTGTTGATAGTGTGCGTGGTTCATATGTATTACTAAATGAAGGTGGGTCATTTACATTATATGATGACTTTCCAAGATTTAGTGACAATAACAAATACTATCCTATAGAAATTGACAACAAATATTTTTATGATTTTATAGGTTCAACAAATACAATGAGCGATACACAAAGTATTGCAACATTTTTTCAAGTGTTAGATCCGCCTTTGTTAGAAATGATGAATGATATTACTACAAAGCCATTAGGATATGCAGACAGCATTTTTAAAAGCACAATGCTATTAAATGATTTACGAAATCAAACTAAAGGAAATACTGTATTTGGTAAAAATGTTGAAAGTACAAATATGATTGGTTATAGTTTTAGTGGGGAAACTGGACTAGGATTACATGTTGCAGATTTTTCAGGAGAAAACAAAGGCTCAGTGGTTGGTTTCAATTGGCGTAAAGACAATACACATGTAGGTGTAAGTTTTGTAACTAATGATTTTGTTGGTGAAAATAAAACTAAATGGTATGGCACAGGACAAGCAGACTTACAAACTGAATCTATAAACTTGTTTATGGAATACACACATAGTTTTACAAATACTTTGTTCGCAAAAGTTGGTGCAACTGTAAGTCAAATAGATGTAAAAGCATTTGAAGAAAAACATAGTTCTCATAATGTTCATGTAAATGCATTTGATATGACTGTTGGTAGTTTATTTGCAGATGTTAGTAAAGTTTTTAATTCTAAATTTGGAACAACTTATTTAACACTAGGTGCAGAATATTATGAAACTAGAGAAGTTGATATTGTATTTTCAGATATATTGAATTTTACACATAAAGCAGATATGTATGTTGGAAAATTTGGATTTTATCACAAATTTAACATGTTCTATTTTAGTGCAGAATTAGATACTGAGAATAGAGAGATTTATCAATTAGGATTCCGTTGGAATTTGTGAAGTACTAGGCGGAGCATCTAAAGATTCCCAGTCATCATAACTAGCACCTTTATCTCCGCTTTTTATTTTATTATATCGATTTAAAGTTTTTATTAAAGTTTCTCTTTCGATAGGACTTAGTGCCCAAGCCTCTGTATAAGACACAGCACCTTCGCTAAAAATTGCCAGCTCTGCAACTTGTCGAATGATTAACTTTTGTTCTTTATCGAGTTTACCTAAGAAGGCTGAAATTTCCTCAGGCTTGGCTGTACCTAGGAACCCGTGAAAAAATTTACAGGATCGAAGTTAATAGGAGCATCGAATGTGTTATCGCATTTTTCATTTTGACACTCGATCCTAATATCTTGCTTCACTCCTTTAGAATTAATATCGTTTACAAGTTTTTCTATTTCTTTACCAGTTGTGTTGTCTGTGTTTTCTAAAAATTCTCTTAACTGTTTTCTTTCAGTAACTTTTTCTTCATTACCTTCTGCAGTCATGTAAGAGACACTATTAATACTGTCTAACATCATTTCAAAGTTTAAGTCTGCAAGTTGTACAAAACTAGTATTAAATGCTTTGAGTCTATCCATATCATCTTCAAGTTCTGATATAGCCTGCATACTTCTTGTACTTTGGAAACTGGCAATACCTGCCTTAATAGTGTTACCATATGTGAAAGGTAAAACTGTAATTTTTAATCCGTTTGATAAATTTTCTGTGTAAGCATCTTCGATACTTTCCATTGTTGCTAATGAACTATCAATACTAACTGTTACAGTACTTGTTTCTTTACATTTAGGACATTCAGCATTAACTTCGACTTCGTCTCCTGCACTAGCACCTCTAATCGCAATCAAAATTGCATCTACATCAGCACTTAATAATTCTTTAGGCTTTTTGATTTCAGGTACACATGACTTAATTAAACTTGCTACTGCTTCACCATTAAGTAATGCGTCTGGATTCTTTAGACTCATTTCATCTTTGGTAGTCATAGGATAAATTGCAAATTCGCCATTGTCCGGTCTAGTAATCACATCATCATTATAGTAGTTTGCACCACTAGGTAATTTCAAATACAATTTAGGTGCTCTAAAATAGGCACTTAAAGGATTACTTTGATTTGTTATCTGTTCGCTCATTTTTGCTCCATATAATTCTTTCTGAATTAAGTATGTACTTATTTATCTTCATTAACAATAGTTTTAATAAAATCCAGTATTTTTTGATTAAACATAGTTTTAATACTTTCAGATAAATATTGGTATGGCAGTTTCAATTAATATAGACGGACAAGCATACTCATTCCCAGATTGGCTATCAGAGTCAACGGGTGAGCAGATGCTTGACACCTTGAAAGGTCTATTGGAAATGGCTAAGGTGGATAAAGCATCAGCGGATAAAGTAGCAAAATCTACTGGAAACATGGTCAAAGAATTGAAAGAACAAGGAAAAGCAGACCAAACTACTGCTGATGAACAAAAGAAACGTGATGAAAAACTGCTTAAAGCCAGTG